>Ga0308161_1000117_pt1 | contig 222849 bp, 199 predicted proteins | sample PhyFR2_FD_201034 | JGI IMG/M metagenome (GOLD analysis project Ga0308161, IMG submission 201034) | Phyllosphere microbial communities from UC Gill Tract Community Farm, Albany, California, United States - DLSLF.R2 | ecosystem: Host-associated > Plants > Phyllosphere > Unclassified | place...
ATGCTGACGCTGGCGTCTTCCCTTTCAATTCCATTGGGTGCGTCAGCAGAAGTTGTCAACGGCCATCAGACCTCGTCGGGGATGGTTGATGACAGGCATCAGGTTTATCTGAGCGGCGTGCCCGAGAAGGGAACCGTGCGCGTCACATGGCGGGGCGGAAGCTGTAACGCGAAGTACGCGACCGATGCGCAACGAACGGATGTGCAGCTTATCCATTCGCGCTGCCAGTAAGAGGATTGAGGGGATGAAAAAAAGACTTTTGGTCGGCATAGGTGGCGTTCTTTTCTGGATGATATCGCATCAGGTTCAGGCTTTTAATTGTAAGGTATTGGCCGCCGCGCCTTTGAACCCCCCAGACCTGATAGTGCAAAGGGACCTGCCGGTAGGCTCTCCTATAGGTAGTGAAGTGGTCTCCGGGGTGATGCCGGTTTTCAGCTGCACGAATGAGGCTCCTGCACTGACTAAACAGGAATTTGGGGTAAAGGCAGGGGTTTATTATGTAAAGATGCTGGGTGGGAGACGCATTTACAGTAGCGGTGTTGCGGGCATAGGTTACGCCGTGGGCGCCACCTCGGTGAGTAGCTGCAACGCTACCGGATATGTTGATGGAAGTAATACCGGTGATACTAACTTAAATAACCGTATTCTCTGCGTAACCAATGGATTGCTCCCTAATCAGCCAGTGACCGCAAAAGCACATATCCAGTTTTACAAAACGGCGCAAACGACGGGAAGCGGAAGCATCGATTTAGGAAATGTAGTTTCGTTCATACTCCGCAACCAGGGAATCGATTGGACCGCAGAATCATATGTTAACGTCGCATCATTTAATGTCAAGAGTGTGGCATGCAGTGTGAAAAATACCGCGATAGCCGTCCCAATGGGAGCGATAGTAAAACGGGCATTCAAAGGCCCGGGCACCTGGCCGGACGATGCAAACACGCGTTCTTTCGGCATTGATTTAGCCTGCGATGCGGGAACAAAAATCAATTTTCAGATTGACGGCAGCGCACAGGATGCATCACGAGGAATACTTAACCTGACGGGCGGAAACGGCAGCGCTACTGGCGTAGGTATACAGCTTCTGTATAAGGATGCACCGTTGGTACTTTCATCCGTTATAAATAATGGCGTAGTGTCGGGGAGTGGAAATTATTCCATCCCGATAAAGGCTCGTTACTATCAAACGGCGAGCAACATCACCTCGGGAACAGCAAACGCCAGCGCCACGTTTACACTGACTTATCAGTGATAGCATTAGTTAACAATATTTTGATGATGTGACCAGGCCAGGTTTCGCCAAGAAAAAATTTCAAAGTTTAATCAGCCGCTCTACAAAATAGAATTGATAACGAAGATGTCTATGTGAAAACTATTTTCTGACCATGCGTCAAAGGATTGCTATGCGTTGCAGATTGGTATTATCACTTTTTCTTATATTTGTTTTTTTGGAATTCTATCAAGAAAACCCCGGCGAGAGTAAAAGCAGAGCTCATAAAGTCATGAGTGCTGAATGCGTTATAAACGCATCAGTGGAAAATAAAAAAACCAGTGATGATGTATTTTCTCGATTAAAAAACGCGTTCAACCCGTTCCCTTATCCATGCGACAGCATGACTGGCGTATTAAAAAGCATTGGTCATCATTTATTTAAAAAAATAAAAAAAATCTTCAAATGAGACCGACACATTTAGGACTAACGACTTAACCCTAACTAACCTTGCATTTTCGGCATATACAAAAGGATGCACTTACACCTATGGCCCAGCACGAATAACTTCTCATCAAACAATATTCGCCTTGCAAATACGTCTAAATTTCAGGATAACTACTTTAAACAGGGATGCTATGCTTATATCTAATGCAATTGCTATTGAAAAAGTAAAACCAGAGATAATGCTCTGCGGGGTAGACAAATTTTTCCTCACTGGGGTTGAAATAATACTGGAAAGCTTTAATTTTTGGACTTCTGCAACGAGTGAAAGGTTGTCTGTTCATTATTTTAATGATGCAACACTTGTTGATTTGTTGATAAGTATGAAGCAAGTCAACGCTTCACACAGAAATGTCATTTTCTGCGGGGCGAAAACGCTTTCCTACCTGAGCGGGATGTATTTTAAAACTAACACACTTATTCTCCCACAAAACATATCTGCAGATAAGTTGAAAGAGGAACTACTTTTTTGGTGGTACAGGTATAATGTTGGGATCTATTCTGTTATTTGTCCAGAATCTACTGATGTCTTAACGCCAACAGAATGGAGGATAATAAGGTTGTTTTGTGCTGGATTACAAACTGAGGATATCTCTAACATAGAAGAAATAAAACTTAAAACAGTAAGCTCACATAAAAGAAATGCCATGCAAAAAATTTGCGCTAAGACAAACCAAGAGCTTTTTGTTAAAGTTAAGTTGCTAACAATTTTAAAGGTATTTCAATAAATTTTTGCCAACACCAGTAACTCATGTTCTGCCTTACCCTTCACCGTATTCAAAAGAAAAAAAGGTAAGACAGAACTAATTTTTGACTTAATAATTTATCTGGATGTGCATTATTTTTGACTGAATTGAATTTCGATTGGCAAACGAAGACCTGGAAAATTACTAATGAATTTTGAAGTAAATATGTTTCAATTAGATGAAGAAAACTTTCCCTAACCTGGTTCTTTCACACCACCTCTGTTTATAATCCCAAGCTGGATTATATAATCCAATTGAAAAATGCATTTTTTTATTTTTTTCTTTGCATAGATTTTGTGCATGCGTTATGTTCAACCACATGAGAATACTACCAGGACTCAGATGAGCAAAGTCAGGGTCTACCCCACCATTCGGGACATCAAAGTAGATCCAGTTCTGGCATTCAGCTTTCATAATCAGGTCATATGCACATGGTGATGTCCCGTTAACAAAAAGAACATGGCCATAAATCATATGGTTAAAGCGAGTAATAATATCCACAAGCACTTGCTTTTCATAACATTTTACATTGTTCTCGAATCTTTTGTTGAATAAGTAAATATATATATCTGCTAGTTCATCAGGGGTAAAATCACTAGCATTTTTAACTGATCCACCATGACTTATAAATTTATTAAATTCATTTCTTCTGGTTTTTTGTGTTTTTTTTGTAAAATTATCTTTTGCTAAACAAACTTCATTTTTGCTTATCTTGGAGAAAGATATATTGTATATACTTTTTCTATTTATCGGTGACAACCGATTAGATTTTGCGGGGATGATGAATTTCTCATCTTCATTTAGAGGGAGAATAATTTCATCATAGGTTATAGGGTATTTCCTCCAAACATCCACCCCAATTTTCCCTTTTTCGTTTTTAAAATAGGCCCCCTCAATTTTATCATTTTTAGAGTAATGATAAAATTTTATTTTACAGCCCCCTTCCTTTATAAGGTATTCAATAATATCCGGATGATTATTAACCCCCCCTCCAAACTTTTCGTAAGTCAATTTATAAATATCAAAAGTGGATTCTTTCCATCCAAATATTTTGGATATTACACTCATCATAATAGACAACTCCATTTGTATGCTCTTTTAAAAAAAGATTATTGCTATATAAAATTTAGTGTTGAATCTTAAAACATAAATTTCTTTGCATAAAAAATGCAAAGTCACTCAATAAGCTTGAGTGTTTTCTGATTTAAATAAGGATTTCTTCATAAAACTTTCTATAGCTGATTATCATGCTATTCATAATTAATGAATAGTAAAAAACAAAACCTATCTTTCTGTCGGGGTATTTTTCATTTCAAATGGGTGAAAATTACACAACAAATTATTATCAAGAAAATTTATCTCACTGTCAAATAATCTTCAAACTTAAAAATGGGTATTACATTCAAGCCTTACCACTTTGACTTAGATATGACGACTATTTATTAAATCAAGAGTGAAGATTAATTTTAATGCTGACGAATAAACAGGTAGCGCAACATGGATAGTATCCCCTTTAATTATAAGAAATTAGGCGTAGTTATTCAGCCTTATGTATTACGCTAGTTCAATTTAGCATTACTGATTCATTCCCCACATAATACACTCATTTAGGTAAACGATTCCTAACAGACATGAAAAATTGAACGCTCAATGTAGCAACAGAACTTCCGCCCCCCCATAACCTGGCAAGCCATACCCACTAAGCGGATGATTAGAAGAGGTGAGCTGCTCCCATTAAACTAACATAGCACGATGTAAGCAATGTCTGCTTCTGGCACAAAGCGGACCGCCATACCTGCTTAAGTTACTGGCTTAGCGTAGGATATTTTCCGTTTTCTAAGCGGCCCCCGAAAAGGCCAAAGATCAGATCACTGGAACCGGCTGTATCTGTCATTATCTCAGTCGGGTTTAGCTCCGGTTTGCTGCTCCAGTAGCCCTTCCAGCACGAAAATGGAATCCCTTAGCGTGCCTGGAACGACAACGCCATGAAATCCGGAGTACTGATCTGAAATGAAGTTGTACCAGGTGATCCCTCACTGGAGCCAAAATATTTTCGGTTGGGGCCTGCATGTACCGTTCGTACCGGGGCAATAAACCGTATTCCATCAGCAGAGGCCACCTCACCACCGCCCCATTTCTGAGCCAGAGGTAGAGTAGACAGGGAATCAACCAGTCTGGCGTTTGCTTTTACCAGCGTTTCTGCCCTGAGATAATTTTGTTTGGTCCAGCTCAGACGATAACGGGTCAGCGCCGGAATATTGGGTCGAATAAAGGGCTCCATGCCAATATTACAGGCTTCAGCCAGCAATACCGCGCAGATACTGACGGTCAGGTCATCCATATGCGCGCCCTCCTCGCTTGCATGGGTAAATTCATCTGCAAATCCTGTTGCGCGTTAATCTCAAGAAGAAGTTCTGTCAGATCGACAACTGGCAGCAGGTCAGATATACGTTTCGAGAGTAACTTCAGCGGCGGCGACTCATCCAGTCCGTTCAGATGAGCAATGGTCAGCTTCGTGCGTTTACCGGTGAAATCCAGTGAAACAGCCTGATTATCGGCAAAATTTTTAGCGACCTGTCGATACACAGTGTCCAACTGCGGGGTCAGTGCATTAACGGCCTCTCCGGCATTGAGGGGATGCCCAAGGGGGCGATATACCTGCACTCTGTTTTTGTGCCAGCCCTGCCCCTGGAGAAGTTTAGCCCGCGGATCTCCCCACCACGCCGGAATTGACAAGCGGTCGAAGCACCATGACGGCCACGCCAAACAGAACCGTTCCAAGGGCTGCAACCCAAAGCGACCCATTGGCATAGCCGATACCGGCCAGGCTGGCCGATAGGGCTATCCCAATGTACATCAGGCTCATGCCTAGAGCGATCTGAGCTCTGCGTCGTGCGGTAGCCAGTCTGGCGATGTGGTATTGCAGGGCGGGAGAACCCACTCCCCCCGCAAGCACCCATAACGGCAATGCAATTAGCAAGGACCATGGCAGTGCGCTTGCTACTGAAAATACCATTACATTCATGACCAAGCATATAATTAGGGCGATGCGCATGACGCGCCGCCCATCGCCGAGGCATGAAATCATCACGGGCATCATGAAATTGCCCGCCATACTGAGGACTCCGAGCAAGACGTACCTCAATCCGATGGTGCCTGTTCCGTACCCGGCAACATCGCGCAAGCGCTCACCGATTAGCGTAAAATACCGATGCCACCGCCAAGCCCAAAACCCATTGCGATCAGAGCACCCAAGGTCCCCGGTACAAGCAAGGGGGCTTAGGCTTCGTGACAACGACTACCGAATGCGATTGTGGTTTGATCACGAATGTCAGCGCCGCAAAAGGCACAGCTGCAAGGCCAAGCGCGATAAAGGCCACCGGCCAGGAGAACAGCGCGGTCAGTAGCGCCCCCAAACCAGGACTCATGATCATGCCAAACGTCAAACCGGCCGAAACGAAGGCTATGCTACGCACCGCGTTGGTGCCCCCTGCATCGCTGGCGATCGCAAAAGCAACCGGCAGCATCCCTGCACTCGCCGCGCCGGTCAGCACGCGAGAGAGCAGCGCCATCTCAAACGTCGCAGCGAGACCAGTCCCATCGAGGCTGCGGCGACGATAATTGACGCCGGGATGAGAATCCTCATTCTTCCATACCGATCCGACAACACACCGAAAAAGAATACACAAGCTGCATTGGCCAAGCTGTAGGCCGTGACAAAGAACGTCACGCTTTCCGGCCTCACGGATAAGTCGTTGCCGACTGGTGTGAGGATGGGCCCGAGCAGTAGTTCATCGGCACCGACGAGGAACGCGATGAAGAACAGCGTGACATTTTGGGTCCAAATCACTGTAGCTGCTCAATAAGTCGTGGTGATGGTCTTATCGTTGCGCAGAAACCAATACCATCATGGGACGCTCCACCTCTTCGGCCAGCGCCGGGTTTGCTTTGATTTGTTCCGCAGTTGGCCCCCATTCATTGACATGGCGAATAGCAAAACCAGAAGCCATCAGCGCGTTCAATGTGGTGCCCAAGGTCCGATGGTATTTTACCACCCCGTCAGCCAGCCAGTTGCTGACGCGCTTACCTTCATTTTGATAGTTGTTGACCGCCCACGACCGCTGACTTTCATCATCGGTAAGCCAGCCCTGACGTACCGGGCAGGTGTAGATTGGGTGCTCGGTCGTGAAGACAAACCAGCCGCCGGGTTGCAGCGCCTGATAGATGGTGGCAAATACCGGAGCGAGGCCGGGCAGGTAATGCAGAGCCAACTGGCTGTATACCAAATCGGTTGCCTGGCTCGGCAGTGCGAGCTGTTCAAGATCACCGCGTTGATAGCTGATGCCGTTGTCATCGGTGAGCTCCCGTGCCCGTGCTAGCATTTTTTCAGACAAGTCGACACCAAGTACCTCGGCGGCTCCTGCCTCTCGCGCACTGCGGCAAAACCAACCGTACCCACAGCCGAGATCGATGACCCGTTTTCCGGACAGATCCGGGAGCATGGCCTGAATAGACGCCCACTCCGGGGCGGCCTCCAAACCGAACTGAGAGCGTGGCAGTTGGGCATAACCGTCGAAAAAAGCCTGATTGTCGTAAATGTTTTGAGACATATTGAACTCCGAAAGTAATTTAGATCGCCTCAAAAATGAGACAAAAAAAAGCGAGCAAGGGAAAGCCCTGCTCGCTCTATGAAGCTGCCTGAAGGCAGCTTCAACGAAAAGGGCCTTGGATGAGTTATCATCCAAGGCCCTGATTAATCGCCACACACATAGCCAGCTATCTTTACAGACGAGGCATACGAGCATCGTGGCGATGAATGTAAGGAGGCTAAAGCTCCTGATCAGGCTCTGAACAACGCTTCATCGCAAGCAATTGTCAGAGCTACCCCGGGTAACGAGCTGATCTGAATCGTACGTATTTTGCATACCAAGCCAATCAAATAGGTGAGTATGCGCAATTTCTAATGCTTTTAGCGAAAAAAGTCAATTGGCGTTTTCTGTAATGTCGTGCGAGATTCTGTGGCTGCGCCAATGCTGACCAGCTCACTCTCCGTTTATCGTTATGGACTAGCCCGATAGGCGCTAAGAAACACAAGCTTAGCGTACGTTTCCGTACGGTTGGGCTTCAGACCCCATCAATGGGCCTTTGAGCATCGCGTGGAGTTGCGACTTATCCAGCCCGGCAAGCCGATACAGAACGGGTTTATTGAGAGTTTTAACGTACGCTTTCGCTATGAATGCATGAATGAACCCTGGTTCAGTGACGTCAGTCATGCCAGGAAAACCATCAGTGAATGACGTCAGGATTATAATGAGTGCCGCCCGCACCCCGCGCTGAACTATCAGACGCCGTTTGAATATTCCGCGGCCTGAAGAAAGGGTAATTCTTATAGTGAAGGATCCGACATTACTAAGTGAGCGTTGTATCTAATCCTGGGGGCAGGTCAGATCAAAGATAATGTTTTTGGCTTAGATGGAAACTTCAATCGATAAGGTTTGTAAGACATCTTTCATTATAATTTCTGAAATTAAATAGACTATAATGATTCACGCTGCGGGCTATAGTGTACTGCGAAATTGCTTTCAATGTTATTGTCCTGGATTATATTTTTTGTAATCGGCACGTTTTATAAGGGCTAATCTAGAATATTTCGCAAGAGCATAATGGTTAGAAGGTACATGCGCATATCCATCCATCTAACCATTATTAATTATTTGATGACTTTTGCTGAAGATTCAAATAAAGACGCAACTTCTAAAACATCCATGGAGTTATTTTTCACAAAATACATCATTCTATAAATAAATAAATCATAAGGAAGTGGTTTACTTATAAAAATAATATCCTCATTGAAATTTTGGCTTTTTACAAACTCTTGGGTTGTAAATGTAAACCCCAAACCTTCATTAATCCATGGAATAGCATCAATTATTTCCATGGGATTTTCCTTTATCAAAAATCCATCATTTAATAGTCTTTTTTTTAATTGTATGAACTTTATATGCTCAATAGTAGATAGCGTTTGAAGCAAGAATTCATTTTTGAAAAGATTTTTTATATTTTTATGTTTGTCTAAAAGATTCTTATGAACGAGAACCCCAACTCTTTCTTTTCCTAAGGGAATTTTTTCTATACTATCACCGTTTAATTCAATATCAGAAGGTGAAATTACTATATCTGAAAAGCCATTTTTCATTTCATGCTTAATACTTTGGACTACCTCGCATGTACAAGACAACATAACTCTTGGATGACTTGTCATGTACGATCTAAGCTTTTCTTGGATGACAGGGTAGTACATACCGTCACTTTTTATTCTTACTACTTTGTTTATTTTATTAGATTTTATTGTTAAAAGTATTTTTTCAAGTGCCTCAACATGTGGACTAATCTCATCGTAAAAATATTTACCAATGTTAGTTAGGGTCATTCCATTTTTGGTTTTGCTTAGAAGTGACTTGCCTATTATTTGTTCTAACTCACTAATGCCCTGACTAATGGCTGAAGGCGTTATATTTATTTCTTCAGCCGCTTTAGTAATTGAGCCATACTTTACTGCTGCAAGAAATTGGTTCGTCTTTTTATTGATCAACATTTTATCCTCGCGATTTTCAATTAATACATTTCTTATTTAGGCCCCGGTAATAAAGTCTATATAAATATTATTAATAAAATTACAAAAAATAGTTTTTCAATAAAGACTACATTTTTCTAGTAAATTAAAAGAACTAATTAATACTAGCATATATATTTTTGAAAATGAAAAAAATTATTAAAGACAAATAGTAATTTTCTTAAAACACCCATCAAATCAATTAATGTTATATTAGAACCTCACTCACCATAAGAATATTCTTAAAACAATAAAACCCCCCGTATCTATTGTAAGAACAAAACGAAGAGCGATTATTTTAAATTTTGTTATCGTTAATTTTGTTGAGTTGGATGAAGGTAGTATTTTTCTATTATTGATCATAATCAATTTAGGAATTAAAAAAATCACCCTAAGACTAGGGTGCATATCAATTTATCGAGTTACTCATTTTATACCTAGTTTTTAATGTTATAACTTTCACAATCTGTAAGTATCCCGCTTAACCGAACCATTCACTTTTAGAGATCTTCCGACATACTGATTATGTCACCTGTGGAGATCGCTATGCGTAAGATCCGATTCACCGAGCACCAGATCATCGCCGTTCTGAAGTCTGTCGAAGCCGGGCGCACCGTCAAAGATGTGTGCCGCGAAGCCGCTATTTCCGAAGCCAGCTACTACAACTGGAAGGCGAAATATGGCGGTATGGAAGCCGCTGATATTAAAAAGAGCAAAGATCTTGAAGACAAGAATCGTCGTCTGAAGCAGATGTTTGCCAATCTGAGTCTGGAATGCCGGGCGCTGAAAGACGTCATCGAAAAAAAAGCTTTAAAATCAGCAATGAAACGTGAGCTCGTCGACTATCTGACCACGCAGTTTACGATGAGCATACGCCAGGCATGCAGGACGTTATCGCTGAACAGGACGGTGTTTAGTTATAAACCGGATATGCGACGTGATGAACCGGTGATCCAGAGGCTGACAGAGGCAGCTGAACGCTATCCCCGCTACGGTTTTAAGAAGCTTTTTCAGGTGCTTCGCAGGCAGGGGCACTTCTGGAATCACAAGCGAGTACACCGAATTTACTGTCTGTTAAAACTCAATTTTCGTCGTCAGGGTAAACGAAGCCTGCAGGTGCGCAATACGGCTCCGCTGGCAACGCCGGAGGCACTCAACCAAAGCTGGTCGATTGATTTTATTCACGATGCGATAAAATGTGGCCGACGTTTGGGACTTTCAACGTCATGGATGATTTTACCGCGAGGCTCTGGCTATCGAAATTGACCTGAATATCCCGGCGCAGCGGGTTGTGCGGGTGCTGGACAGGATAGTGGCAAACCGGGGATATCCGCTGAGGATGCGGATGGATAACTGACCGGAACTGATATCACTGGTTCTGGCGCAACGGGCCGAAGAGCATGGCGTGATGCTGGAATTTATCAAGCCCGGTTAGCTAACACAGAATGCGTTTATAGAACGGTTTAACCGAGCGTACCGGACCGAAATACCGGATTTTGATCTGTTCAGAACGCTGAATGAAGCACGGGAAATAACGGAACGCTGGCAGAATGAATACAACAGTGAGCGTCCTCATGAATCCCTTAAAAACCTGACGCCGGAAGAGTACCGGCTGATGGCTGTGAAACTGGAAATATCAAAAAAGTGCCTGGAACTAAAACCGGTGTGCTTACATTACCTTTAGGAGGTTTATATCCATAAAAAATGGATTGTTGCTAGCATTGCTTTATCAATGAACCATCAACAAACTATAGAATATTTTATTTCATGAGGCATTTTTTTAAGTATTTCATGAGCGTTATAATCTGCTTAACTATATTGTCCGCTCAACTCGCTCCATGCGCATACTTTTTATTATGAACAAAAAATTATAAATTCCATGGATTTTTAAGTAATCAATATTCGCTTTATTTTTAAGTTAGGTCTTTGACTGCTCGCAAATCAGCTTAAAAGAAGCTGGTTAATTGAGCATTGATGCGAATTTAGGTTAAGTAGCGAACGAAGTCAAGATTTTGATCGTTACAATCGATCATTGAAATTATTTTGATAGGCCATGGCTATCAAAATTTGTTTAATTGATCGTTATAAACAGGTTTCATTAATGTTATTTACTTGGTTATGATTAAGGGAATCTAAATAAAACCCTAACCAACTCTCGTTAAATTTGAGGGTTGTTTGAATTTTAAAATATTAAAAAGCCAGTCATAATCTGATGACAACTTAACAGGGAAGGCCTCAGTCTTAACTATAAATTAAGAACGAATCTTGCTCAGATAAAAAATGAAAGATTGCAGTTTTTGTTTTTACAAAAACGTAATCGCGCAAATTTAGCTGTGCAATCTATATATTTATGAAAACTTTTACGCTTATGGCTTGGGGTAAACTCAGCGTTTTAAATATTATGCTGACACTGGCATCCCTCCTTTCATTTTTCATTGGGTGCGTCAGCAGAAGTTGTCAACGCTCATCAGGCTCCGCGCTGACGGATGGATAATGGGTTTATGTGAGCGGTATGCCTGACAAGGGAACCCGTAATCTGGGGTACGCGACCGATGTGACGCTTATCCATTCGCGCTGCCATGAAGAGGGTTAATGAATGAAAAAGCGATTTTGGTTTGGTCTAAGTGGCGTTCTTTTCTGGGCAATGGCTTCCGATGCACAGGCTTATGAATGCAAACTGGTGACCGCCGCGACTACTCTTCCGGCCCCAGACCTGATAGTGCAAAGGGACCAGCCGGTAGGCTCAGCTATAGGCAATGAGCTGGTCTCAGGGGTGGTGTCGGTTTACAACTGCACGAATGAGCCTGCTCCGGCCTTAATTGCCCAGACATTTGGGGTAAAGGCAGAGGGGACTTATGCAATGATGCTGTCTGGGAGGCGCATTTACAGCACCAATATTGCGGGCATAGGTTACGCGGTAGGTGTCACATCTGTCAGTAATTGTAACAACGCCTATACGTATTATGTTGATGGGACGAATGATATGGGTGGGAATAAAAACACTAAAGGAGTATGTGGTGCTGGGGGAATTCTTACTTTTCAGCCAATTACCGCACAAGCAAACATCCAGTTTTACAAAACGGCGCAAACGACGGGAACCGGAAACCTTGCTGTAGGAAAGGCCGGTGCGTTCATACTCTACAATCAGGGGACAACTTTTGAACCTGAGTCAGCTATTAACATCCCCGCGTTCAACGTCAAAAGTGTGGCATGCAGTGTGCAAGATACCGCGATAATCGTCCCAATGGGAACGGTAGAAAAGCGGGCATTCAAGGGCCCGGGCACCTGGCCGGGTGATGCAAACACGCGTTTTTTCCAAATCACTTTAAACTGCGATAGCCAAACCAATATTTATTTCCGGATAGACGGCAGCGCGCAGAATGCATTACAGGGGATACTGAACCTGACTGGTGCAAACGACGGTGCGTCGGGCGTAGGTATACAGCTTCTTTACAAGGATGTTCCTTTGCCCTTGTCTACCGAGACATATCTTGGGGTTGCTAATACTCCGGGGAGCCGAGACTATATAGTTCCACTAAAAGCCCGCTACTATCAGACGGGAAGTAATATCACCACGGGCACCGCAAAAGCCAGCGCCACGTTTACGATTATTTATAGGCAATAAAAATAATTATTCTGTTTATATACTATGACCATAGCACGCTTATTGCGTGAATTGCGCTGATTCATGGGAATGTCCTCATGTGGCTTATGATGACTCACTAACATCGGGGTGTACTAATCAACTGGTAGCTGGTCAGATGAGATGGGCTATCTATGGAATGCTGAATGGGGGGAAGCGTGTTGTCCGTTACCGCCCCGATGGGACCACAGACGCTATTCTGACGTCATCTGGAATCCAGAGCACCTGTCCGACACTCGCTACCCGCCACTATTGCAGCACGGCTACAGCGTTAATCACTGCGCTGTTTGAATATGGCGGTGCATTGCTTAAAGCTAAATCTGGTCTCAGTCCCAGATTACCTGAAAACCGCTTTGCGGCACACACAGTTTCATGGTTTTGATACTGATGGAAATTTGGCAGTTCAGGCTTAAAGAAAACGCCCGCTTCTGGCACACAGCGGGCAGCTGAGTGAACACTGTCCGAAATAGGCGAAGAACGGAAGTCAGGAATCCATACTCTCATCGATGTGTCTTGAATCATGGGCTGCAGGTCAAAACGATTGGTTGTTTGTTTGTCTGCGCCGACTACATAAATGACTGAATGAATACTGAAAGTTGTTAATTCCGCGGTAGCTGTACTACCTATACCTTCAATTTTTTGACGTTTTTAACATAGTCAACGCTGACGATCTTGTTAGTCGGTAAGCATCGTTTATTTCTTATAATATTCAATGCGATAACCTTATGCAAATTTATAAATAGCAATTGGTTTAATTAATGTTTCATTCCGGTTTGTAGAATAGAGGCTAACCAAATAGATAAGGATTATTCTTTACATGAAATCATCAATAGTTGTCGCCACTGTTTTAATGGGTTCTTTGTTAAGCGGTTGCGCTGTGCAAAATGATAAAACTAAGTTTCAAGGGTTGGGCTTGACATATCAATCTGATGTTAAAAAGCTGAATAATGGCGACTATCTCACTGAAGTAGAGGCAGCGCCTGCTGCAGGACGTATACAAGGTGCTATTGGGACTGCAACTAAAAAGGCTTCTGATTTTTGTAGGGTACAAAATAAATCCATGAGTGAAGTTAAAACTGAAATTGATACACACTTACTAGTTAATGGCGTTGCTCGCCTGACGTTCAAATGCGTTTAAATATTCCTAAGTTGTATTGCTTTTTATAAAACTGAGAGTCGTTATTAAACAGGTTCTCTATGTGCATGTTATTACTGCGACTTAGTGATAATGAAATTATTCGCTAAAAACGGGCCATTCGCTTTTAGAGATCTTCTGATATTTGATCCCTTCCCAATATCGGTGTCGGGATAAATCAGAGATCGGTGTTTGAGCGCCATTAATGTAAAAAAACACGCTAAGAGCTTTCAGATTGCAGATATTTCCCGCTATACCCACTTCTTATGACTCACATTCTACATTGACCCATTTTGGATGCTAGCCTACTCACCTAGCATCCATCTTGTTTTTCATTATCCTAATGCCTTCCTCCGCGCGCCTGAAGATAGCGGAGGAACGGCTCAGCACTTCGCTATACTGTGACTTTTGCTTTTTGAGCATGGATGCGGTGCCGCCAGCAGGTATTCGACCGCCTAGCGTTTCTGCACCGGCCTCAGAACTTTTTTCGGATGACGTCCTGTAGCATTTCCTTGTCCAGACTGAGATCAGTGACCAGCCGTTTCAGGAGGTCAGCGTCACCAGCCGGATAACACAGCGGTGAAGCGTAGAATGGTCAACGATAAAGCCGCGCTCGGCCATCATTTCTTCGAGATTCGTGGCTAATGGCATAAGCCAGATACCAGCGAACACATTGGGCAATAGCATCAATAGGGTAATGCAGGCGTTTGAAAGCTTTACGTATCAGAGGCATGAGCCGGCAACATCATAAAAAAACAGCATGTTAACTAACGCCGTCATAATGCGACAGAACCGAACCAGTACACCTAATGTCGCGACCTTAACCGCAGCGGGCGGTATAGCCTCTGCACCGGGGGCGGCGCAGGAGCTGACTAATCTGGCTAAAGGGAATCTAGCAGCAGATTCCACGGATGCAGTCAGTTATAGGTACCGTGAAGGAGTAACACCCCAACATGTTTATATGCCCACATAACAGGGGTGATAGTCAGGCCATATCTTCTTCCAGAACTGGATAACCTTTCTGACGCAACTGCTGTAACGTAGCACCCATGTAAATTGTATTCAACAGCACGGTCATGTTCAGTACCAGTCCCATAGAACCAAGCTGACCTTATTAATCTTCACGGTAGTCTTACCTTAATTCACCTCGTTTTCCGTGAAAACATTTCTGGCCGTCGCATGACGACCTTCTGCTGTACTAATGGGGTTCTACGCCGGAACCCCATATAACTTTATTTAGCCCTGCAATTTCGATAAAGCGTGAAAGACTAGAAAGCCTGACCCACTAATTTCCAAAGTGTATTCGCAACCCCAGGCGCCCAACCAGAATTCGATACATGCGCTTGAGTACAAATATATTTCCTTCCATTGTGTTCAACAAGATCATCGACTTCGTAACGAACAGAATTTGGAGACCATAGAACAGGTTTATCACCACTAATTTGGAGTGCTTCTATCGCCCTTCTAATATTAGGAAGAGGACCAACATGTCCGCCGCTTCCTTGTCGAGTACCTGTTTTGATTAAAAGCTCTCTCATAGCATGAGGAGATAATACTTCACCATTATTATTCGCTTTATACCATGACTGTACTGCAATAACTGCAGAGGCAACTATTGGTCCGGCAGATGATGTACCACTAAAATTAGATCTATAGTTTCTTAAGGGGCCAGCGTTAAAAAGATTACCACCTCCAGTAGTCGCGACTGTCCAGTCACCCCATCCTTGCAAATGAACCATGCTACTGCCATAAGTAGAAAAAGAGGCTCGGTGACGACCGACTTTTGTTCCGGCACCTACACGAATAGCGCCATTATCTCCCCGTTTTCTATAATTTTCGTAAAAGGGGTCATCCAAATCCTCGCTCCCATTTCCTGCAGTCATAACAACAATAATTCCATTATCTGTCGCGTTTTTTGTCAAATCCCAAACAGCCATATTAAAATCAGGTGGTACATAGTTGCCGTTTTGCCCCCCAGTTTGCATCTCAAATAAGAAAACATCTCCAGGGCGAAGATACTCCAGTCCCTTGGCAATACCAGCGGGCCTGCCATGAGTTATTTCAGATATTCCATAGAAGTAATCAAGACCATTGGCTGCCCCTTTCATACCAAAACCATTACCTCTAGCGAAAATAACACCTGCCACGCCAGCGCCATGGTCGTCATTAGAATGGTTAGTTGTAGCAACAAGCTCTATGAAGTTATCACTTTTTAAATTTTCATGACCATAAATATTACCCCATTCAATATCTGCACATCTGACACCTTTCCCGGTAATACCTATTGACCAAGCGTAGTCAGCATCAATACCGTAAACGTCAGCTCCAGCCTGGTCACGATTATATGTTTGATAGCTCGAGAGGTCGGGAGTGTTAGACAATACTCTGATACATGGCTCCTCCAAGTCAGGCATGGAGGGCGGGATGATAGGTTCTGCTGGCTCTAAAACGACATATTCTACAATATTTAGTTGTCTTAATTTGTCTGCAATTTCTTCCAGCTCACGGGATGTCATATCATTGTCAACATAAACAAGACCTTTATATTGAGAGAGGTCTATGTTATTTTCTGTGAATTCTTTTTTTCCGTTAGCAGCCAGATCAGGAATAGCCATCCTATAATCAAGGTTAAATATGAAATAACTGTCTCTTAACATAGTCTCTTTATCATGAAAATATAAAACACCATCTTTTACATGAGAGATGTATTCTTGTTTGAATTTTACAAGTAATTTGTATTTTTTTTCCATTTTCTAAATCCTAGATAATTAATATAATAAACGATTGGATAGTCAAATGTAAACTGTTAAAACATTTTTAATATATCAATAATAACAACCTTTTGCTTTAAATTAAAATAAAAGCAGTTTAAATATAAATTTAACTCATTGATCTATCGAGTCATCAATTCTTTTTCGTATATTAGTTTTGTGAGAACAGTATTACGCCTACGGCATAGTTGAACAAGGAGTCTGAATCTCACTACTATTATTGGCATAATTACCGGTACCATCAAAAAAAAGACCAATAGTAAGAGTGATTTCACGGTTTTTTTCTTTGAAACCTTCGAGTGCAACTCCGGTTTAGCGATCGTTCTAACTTTAAGCATAACTTAGTCCACTTGAGCTAAATTACGAATAAAAAAGGCAGCATCCATTTGCCAGAGGCATTTTATGATTCGTTTATAAAAGTGAATGATAAATTATCTAAAGCCACCTTTGACTAAAGTTCCAGTCTTATCATGACTCCAGGTAATAGCTCCAGGACAAGCATCAGAGCCCCTGGATAAGGTAGAAATAGTACCTTGAATCTTCCCATAATTTCCGGTTGGTGGTAAAAACTTTACTTCGTAGTACGGCCAACCTTTATTATCACAGGTAAGTTTGAAGTTCGGATCATTCATTTTATAATTTTCAATCCAAGATGAATGTGAAATAGCTAAGCTACCTGATGACATTCCAATCTTCCATTGACCAATGATATCCTCACGACCAGTACTTTTATTCAACACTGCACCAGTCATGAGTTGTCCTTCTTTCTTGACATGAAATAAAAATGAGTCACCTAGCTCACCTGGGATGTAAAGTCGGCAAGTGGCACCAGTTTTTCCTCCATCCGCTCCACTTTTACAATTTAAGTGATTTACCGTTGTGTCTTTTCTGAAACTGCTAAATAAAACTAAAAACTGCCGTTTACCATGGCTAGTATTTTTAGTTGGTTGGATTCCAGTATAACCTCCGCCACCTCCACCAGTGAAACTGAATTGGTTTGCAAAATAAAACTCATCGATAGGAGCTGCCTCATTAATAGTTATCCCAAACGTAATTTGATTTAATGGCTCTGGAGAGTTTATCCGCCAGTCCATCGTTGGTGTAGCAGATATACTACTGTTGGCATAAATAAGGCAGGGCATAAGTAATGTACATAACTTTAATATACTCATATTAACCTTCTTTTTTAATACTTACCTTGGAAAAATATTATTACTTTCTAAATATAGGATTATTACTGATTGTTTAACGCTTACCTATAGATAGATATAAGCACCATTACAACAAAGGATTAACATCTAATTGAATTTTCTTAATCGTTCTATCTTGAGTGATAACATCACTCGGTATTAGAAATGAATTAAGATTTCACACTATGAATGAACTGTGTTTAGTATTTGATTTTTGATTAAAAATATCATAATACTCAAAACTCACATGATACAATCCAGGTTCTAAACATTCCACATCTAACTGGATATCCCTTTTATGTGGAGACGTTTCATTGTAACCAATTTTAAGCTCTCCATTCTTCATCTCCTTTCTAACTTCAATGTAAAATGTTAACTGCGGAGGAGTTGATTCATTAACCTCCCATGAAATACAAATATGCTTATTATTTTCTGTGTAGGTTGTAGACAAAGAGTCAACTAGAGGTGGAATAACTGGTTTTGGTTTACTATCCCACTGGTTAGGATTCAATGTTATAGTTGTTGATTGATTATTTGATTTCCCAACACTTAATTTTACATTTGCGTCTTGGTATAGTTCCGCATCCCATATTTCAGGTCTACCCCCAGCTGATGCGACATATTTAAAAGGTTTTTCCCAAACACCATGTTCGTCCATTCTAAAATGCTGTCCATAAATACCATGGTATGACTCGGCGGTCCCTGAAAAACGTTCAAGGAAACTGTTACACGTATTTCCAGTAAGTGGGACCCTTACCCCGGGAACATCAGCTGACATATAATGCGTCCACTTAGAATCAAGGTAAGAATACATAAACATTGCCATTCCTGTAGTTTTCGAGCTAACTGGGTTGTCCCACCGTCTAATGACTATTGCATACCATTGATTTGGGGTCCATGGCATGGGATGTGATGTATGAAGGCCAGTACCCTCCCCCCCAAAGTGACTAGAATGTAATCCAGGTAACCCATAGGTCAAAGTAACTTCTGAGGGAAGTGATGGGTCTAATGAATCTAAGTCCCAAATTGAGCAAATATTATTTCTAGTGAAAATTTTCCCATCAATTTCTTTATCATTCTGATGCTGAATACCTGAGTAACCACCTCTCTCTTCGAAATAAAAATTACAACCACTCCAGTATATGCTGATTTCGTCTCCCATTGATGGAACCATTTGCTCTACGTAAATTAATTCATACTTGTCTTTTGTGAAATATGAAGTTAAGGAAGGCCCCCAGGAAGGAACTTCATTAATTTCTTTAGTTTCATTTTTATTTCTGTCATTCGTACTAGGCATATAACCCCCATGTTCGTTAAGACTATATTGAGTGAATTTTTTGAATGTTTTTAAGTTTTTGCAAACTTTTAGAAACGAAGATCTTTCAGATCATTACATACTTGTGTTTTCCTATGAGTGAAATTCTAAAATATAAAACCCAATAGAATTTTATGATTAATATTTATCCCAGCATTTAGTTCTGTAATTAGTGATTTATATAAATTGATTATTTTTTTCGCACTAATAAGACTCTATTATTATGGGTAAAATGACCTAGGTAGTTCGAAATGAGGACCATCTTTTAGTTTTGACCATTCTCCTCCCCAAATAATAGGAATATCTAAATCTTTAGCTGCTTTTTTAATTATTTTCGCTAACTCTTCAAAAATTGAAAAGTCATCCCAAGGAACTTTATTATCAACAATAGGCACTACGTCAATAGCATGTCCAGTAAGGTGCCGACTATTTTGTGTAAGACTACGACCGCTCATAACCATCTGGCGTTGACGCTCTTCGCTACGAACCCCTTCTATTACTCTAAAATCTATTCGTGATATGCTTATAGCAAGTTTAATAATCTTCACTAAGTCTGGATGTACACCTTGTAAATTTTTCAAACTTACTTTTCCTAATGAAAATCTACTCATGACTTTTCTTCCCCATAAAACGATGCCACAGATAGCTTAAAGCGGTGCTACCTAACGTGCCGAAAAGCCCTGAGATTGCGAATGTCATATAATCGCTACCTCCATTCTCTAAGCTTAGTAGACCGCCAAGCACTCCTGTAAAGCTTGAAATAACTATTTGGCTAATGACGCCCATCCAACTCCAATTATATCTGCGTCCCTGTCTATCCATTAGATATCTAACAACCCCTCCCCAAGCAGAAAACCCCGCGACTATCAGCCAGGTTAATGCTTGATTATCAGTTAAAATATCCAAAACCATAATCTTCACTCCAGGCATAAATTTAATTAATTTGCCAAAACATAATGAAATTTTTTATCCAGTAGCGTATTTTGGAAATGCTAGTCTTGATAAAAAATTACTTTAAGTTTAAGCAATATCTATGATGACTATTAGCAAATACATTTCAAGTTAGATTGGCTAGCATTTTTTGAAAACTGTAAGAGGTATGCCAACTCAAATTATTAACCTATTTACAGATATGAACTACGCCTTCAGTCCCTTTCAGTAATTCAATAATCTCATCCCTTACATTTTCTATTTCAATCCAGGTATCATCGCCATATATTTTTTGTAGTCCGTAATAACTTTGGTCTCTATATGTATTATCACCATCAGGAATATCATTATCATATTCTTTACTCACTAAGAATTCGATATTCTCTGCCAAATCATGATTCAACTCAATGCCTAAATCTAAAGATTGCTTTAATAGCATTGGAATGGTTGGAAGATTTAAAGTTTTATCATATTTATCAAGGTGGATATTTTTATAAAAATCCCAAGCTTCGAAAAATAACTTATCCTCTTGGATTTTTACAAGCCATCCGGTTCCCATATCGGTCACTCCATTTTCACCCTTAGTTAGGCTAGGTATTTCAATAAGTGTACCGAATGGACGTTGAATAAATTCAATTGTTCCCAAACCATTATGTATGTGCCCACACAAGCAAACTACCTGCGGATACTTTATCAAAATTTCTTTGAGGCACTCATCTTGATCTCCAAATCCACCAAACAGACTTGATCTCCAGTGTGTAAAGTTAAATGGCTGATGTGTTAATAAAAAAATTGGCTTGTCATCAACTGAAGCTTTTTGGAGAGTTTTATCGAGCCATTCAATCGCAATGTCTTTAATTTTCATTTGATCTTTGAGTCCAAAGTCAGTGTTTAAGCAGATAAAGTAATATCCATTTATCACCGAACAAATACTCATAAAATCGTCTGAGTACTCTAAGTTGAAATTATCCAGATACGAATGATATAACTTCACCAAATCAGGATCTAAGTTTTTATCAGGTAGTGCGCCAGTCCTAACATCATGATTACCAAGCATTGATATGATATTTGGAAAGTGATATTTTTCCGACTTTAACTTTAGTATTTCAAAAAAATTTTTACGCCTCGACTCATAATCTCCAATATCACCGGCGATTAAAATACCAGATACTCCATTATTGATTATATTATCAATGCAAGTAGATATGACCTCTTGCTCGGATAGGCCATTGTTGTGAACATCACTAATAATCCCAATATTCATAATTACACCTTTAGGTATGTTGTCACTATTTTTAATATCATTATACTAATTGAAATGGTACTTGCTTAAGTAAGCAATTTCTTCTTGGGAATATATATTTTTTATAACATTTGGCAAGTTAATAAAATTTAAGTTTATCTAATTTTTTTAAAGCATCACAGGTACACCTTATTAGAGTTACATAAAATTTTTATTTAGCACCCATTGAAAATGTTACATTTGAGAAGGTTTAGTTATCTTAATGCATCTGTTAATTTTTTTATAAAGTTTTAAGATGGCAATTTTCCAATGATATTTCTTAGAGTCTACCTATGTCACTATTTTGAAATCAAGATGGATTTGCAAGCATACCCGTTTTAGTTCCACACACTTTTGAGATTTCCGTCTTCTCAGCCATCAGCCGGTATTCTTCCGGCGTCAGGTTATTCAGGGATTCATGGGGCCGTTCACTGTTGTATTCATTCAGCCAGCGCTGCGTTATTTCCCGTGCTTCGTTCAGCGTTCTGAACAGATAAAAATCCAGTATTTCAGTCCGGTACGTTCGGTTAAACCCTTCGATAAACGCATTCTGCATCGGCTTACCCGGCTTGATAAATTCCAGCATCACAGCATGGTCCTCAGCCCATTGCGCCAGAGCCAGTGATATCAGTTCCGGGCCGTTATCCATCCGCATTTTCAGCGGATATCCACGGTTTGCCACTATTTTGTCCAGAACACGCACAATGCGCTGTGCCGGGATATTTAGGTCAATTTCGATGGCCAGAGCCTCGCGGTTAAAATCATCGACGACGTTGAAAGTCCGAAACGTCGGCCGCATGTCAGCGCATCGTACATAAATCAATCGACCAATTTTGGTTAAGTGCCTCCGGCGTTGCCGGCGGAGCCGGATTGCGCACCGGCAGGCGTTGTTTACCTCTACGACGAAAATTCAGTTTTAGCGACAGTAAATCCGGTGTACACGCTTATGGTTCCAGACGTGCCCCTGCCTGCGAAGCACCTGAAAAAGCTTCTTAAATCCGTAGCGGGGGTAGCGTTCAGCCGCCTCAGTCAGGCTCTGGATCACCGCTTCTTCACGTCGTGTATCCGGTTGATAACGAAATACCGTCCTGCTCAGCGATAACGTCCTGCATGCCTGGCGTATGCTCATCGTAAACTGCGTGCTCAGATATCTGACGAGCTCACGCTTTATCGCTGGTTTTAAGGCTTTTTTTCGATGAAATCTTTCAGCGCACGGCTTCGACAGACTTCAGAACGGCAATGATCTGGTGTTCGGTCAATCGGATCTTACGCATAGCGATCGCCTCAGGGGACATAATCAGTATGTCGGAAGATCTCTAAAAGTGAATGGGCCGTTTTGACGGGATACTTACAGAAACCCTGCTACTGCTTCGCGGAGAATACAGATGATAATTAGAACTAAATTTATTATTAAGTATATTTTTTTTGAGTTTGTGCTTAAAACAAAAGTAATGGTAAGTCATTAATTGACTGACAAAATGAGGTGCGAAATGTTTTTTTTTGAAAATTGGTCGCAATGTAGGGCATGGCTCAGAGGTATTGTAGACATCGGCCTGTGTACTGAAGAAGAAATAATTGAATTCATCGCGTCTAATAAACCGAAGCATTATCCCTGTATTGCATATTTTGATGTTAAAGAAATGCTATCGAATGATGAGGGTATTGTGTATATTTACAAAGACCAGATTCAAGAATGGTCTAAGCTCATGGCAGAACCTGAGGGCAAGACTCATGAATGCTTGCATGTTTCTTTAAATCCAAAATCAGAATAACCATATGAATATAAAGAAAAACCCACATACCCAACTGAAGAAAAAAAAAAGATTGGATTTAAATCTTCTGGTCTATTTCCATGCTGTCTATCAGACAGGAAGTGTGAAGCATGCAGCATCATTTCTAAACTGCAGTTCACCTAATGTGAGCCAGTCATTGCAAAAGTTACGAGAGATTATTGGTGATCCGTTATTTATCCGCGATGGTCAACAGTTAAGCGCAACGACTGTCGCAGCAAGATTGTATGACGAGACCAAGGATAATATTCATGAACTGCTATATTCTATAGAGAATTTAAGTGAGAAAATCCAAAGAAAACTTGTTATCGAGTGCATGCCTTACTTTTCAATTAAGATAACCCCATTAATCACCTTGTTTCTTCAGTCAAAGAATATTGATTGTGAAATTGTCCAAATGTCTCATACCACAGTAGAATCTGTTTTTTGGGAGCGTCTCTCTTTAAAAAAAGTTGACCTTGTATTCGGAATGAAGGTTGATTTAGAGGGTTCTAAGATGGGGTATCGCCTTGGTTCAGATACTTGTGTCTTAGTCTGCAGAAAAAACCACCCAAGAATTATTGATTCATATATATATGGATCTGATGTCACGGAATCTATTACCAAAATTCACTCAGACATATCTGAGCTTCACAAAATGAGAAGTTTAAATAATGATTACTTTCAAAATTCTCCTTGCTCATTACAAGCAAAATCTCTTTTAGCTATTTGTTCACATATCTCTGTATCAGACTCTATTGCAATTATCCCTTCGAGTTTTTATGAAAAATTCAAAGAAGTATTTAATCTTAAATCCTTAAAAACAAACCTGCAGATGCCTGATTTTGATGAGTATATGTATTTTAACAAAGCATCCAGTGATAAAGAGCTGTACCTGGAACTGTACAGATACGTTCAGGATAATTATGACAAAGTTTAATTAATTTTTTCTTTTCATAGCCATATCCTCTGTACCGGCTTTAAATTACCGTGCAGAGGAAACCATTCACCTTTCGGTATTGATTTACATTTGAATTGTTCCAGTGAACTACTTCCCCCAAAAATTTGCTACCGACACTTTTAACAAAAAATTGAAAAAATTAACACATGAGTTAACAACTATCGCGCAATCCAATGTTTTTATTCGCATTTTGAATTATTAAATTAATTATTAATAAATTAAACGTCGGCCTGTAAGTTATGTTGTGTTATAAACACCTCACTTTTGTAAGGATACTTACTTATATTCCGCAAAGGTTATTTTATCATTTTAGAAATTAAGGAAAATTCATGAAAATCATCGATAAAGTTGCGGCGGTTACCATTATCGGCGGCGGTAGTAACAGTTGCTGGACAGAAAAACATTTCTCTCATTATCAAAATGGTCGCGGTGTTTGCTATGATACTTACCCTTGTACTTATACTGACAAGCATGGCAACACCAAACGTGTTAGTGATAAACGAGTGCCAAGTGATGACTATTGGTGCTAATAATTTAGTTGCACGTTCGATGCATAACTAATACGCACCATCTATAAAATAAAAACCAGCTTTTACAGGGACAAATGCGATCCATTAAGGATCAGTTGAATGCCCCAGTGGTTGTGTGAAAATCTGGAAACTAATTTAGTTTCCAGATTTTTTATACGTGCTATTCGATAAGACGACGCAATGACGGTCGGTAATGTTGAGCCGCAGCGTGGTCAGACACGTAGTCAGTCGGTTATCGACAACGTTCTGCAAAATCTGCAGGCGATTAACTTCATTCATCGTGAAAAAATCCTGACCGTATGCCGGCAGCATCTTGGGATCACAACATAATCAGTCCAACAAATCATCCGCATCTCCAAAAGTGACATTATCAAATGTGACTCACACGCTCGGTACGCATAATCATAATCACGATAATGTTAAGAATGCATCACTCAATGGGTTCATCATTCATACCCCATCTCTCCAGCGGGATTTTGCGATCCCGCCCTTTTCTTTTATGCGCTTTCTGTTTGCGGTTCGAGGTACTTTTTGAACCAGGCAATGGTTCTTTCCCAGGCGAGATCCGCTGCGGCTTTGTCATAGCGCGGTGTCGAATCATTGTGGAAACCGTGGTTCACGCCGGGATAAATATGCGCCTCATAGACTTTATTATTGGCCTTCAGCGCCGCCTCATACGCAGGCCAGCCCTCGGTAATCGGTTTATCCAGTTCGGCATAATGCAGCAATAACGGCGCTTTGATTTTCGGCACATCTTCAGCTTTCGGCTGACGCCCGTAGAACGGCACAGCGGCCGCCAGTTCCGGATACGCCACCGCTGCCGCATTGGCTACGCCGCCACCGTAACAAAAACCGGTGATCCCGACTTTGCCGGTGGCCGTTTGGTGATGCATCAGAAATTCAACCGCCGCAAAAAAGTCGTTCATCAGTTTGGTCGGATCGACCTTTTGTTGCAGCTCGCGCCCTTTTTCATCGTTACCCGGATACCCGCCGACGGAACTCAGACCGTCCGGCGCCAGCGCGACAAATCCGGCTTTCGCCACCCGCCGCGCCACGTCTTCGATATACGGATTCAGCCCGCGATTTTCATGCACCACCACTACGCCGGGCGCTTTACCGGCTAATTTGGCCGGACGCACCAGATACGCCCGCACGCTGCCGTGCCCCTGCGGCGATGGGTACTGAATATATTCCGCCACAATATCCGGATCGGTGAATTCCACCTGTTCGGCGTAGGCGTAATTGGGCGTCATCAGCGTGGTCAGTGCTGCCAGCGACAACCCGCCCGCCACAAATTTGGCTGACAAATCGAGAAATTCACGCTTGGTCATTTTGCCGTGTACGTAGAAATCAAAATATTCGAGGAGTTCAGGAGGGAAATCTTTGGCTGTCATTCGCGTCATTTTCAGGCTCCGTTCCATGCAAAAGAAGGATAAATAATGGCCTGCTTTTGGCGATTTTGTAAACCGATTGTGAAATTGAATGCCAATCACGCCCAGCTCAGACCCTTTTGCGGGCTGAGAATGCTAAACTCCGTGGAATTAAAAGGAGACGCTATGAACAATAATCTCGCAGGGCTGAGTAAAGAAGAAATGGACAAAGTGAGTGCCGGACTGGCCGCCGGGACGGTCGCGGTGCGTGAGCGCAATAATCTGCCGGTCAATGCAGACGAAGTTGAAATGGAACAACCGGAGCATCTGCGGGCGTATTTCCGCGAGCGTCTGGCGCACTATCGCCAGCAACCCGCAAAGAAGTAACCGCCGCGATTTATACACGTACAGATTTACCGACGCTCCGCGAAGAAATCGCTTATCGCCTGAATCAGATACCCCGCCGCCTCACCGGGTGGCGTCTGCCCCTGATGCAGGCTGATCCCCACTTCGCCCGGTTCGGGCAAGGCATTTAACATTCTGACCGTCTGCGGCCTGCCGAAATCGGTACGCACGGTGATGCCTAATCCCGCCGACATCGCGGCCCAGATCCCGCTCAGGCTGCGGCTGGTAAACGCGATACGCCACGGAATACCCGCTTTATCCAGCGCCGTTGTGGCGGCATTTCGCATCAGACACGGCGCTTCGAACACCAGTAACGGCAGCGGTTCGCCGGTTTGCTGATAGTGTTTCAGGTCGAAGTTTTCAGGGCCTATCCAGCGCATCGGTATACGCCCCAGCGACCGACTGGATGGAAAGAGCGGCGCTTCATCGGCCTGCCAGCACACCGCCAGATCAAACTCGTTATGGCGGATCCCGTCGAGCAATTGCTGATTGCGGGTTATGCTGGCGGAGACTTGCACCTGCGGATGTGCGCGGGTAAATGTGCCGAGGAGCGCCGGTAAAAGCGCTTCGCCGAAATCTTCCTGCATGCCCAGATTCAGACTGCCACTCAGGGCGCTGGCGAGCATGATGGCGCTGGCTTCATCGTTGAGGCTGAGGATCCGCCGCGCATAGCTCAGCATCACTTCGCCGCGTTCCGTCAGGATCAGGTGCCGCCCTGATTTCTGTACCAGCTCCGTACCTGCCTGCTGCTCCAGCTTTTTCAACTGTGCGCTGACCGCAGAGGTCGAGCGCCCCAGCCGGTCGGCAGCCAGCACAAAACTGCCCAGCTCAATACCGGTCACAAAACTGCGCAACGCCTCTGCATCAAAAGTCACCGGTCGTTTTGCCATGTTTAATCATCCTGTTTTTATGGATTAATACTGCTGATATTTTCGATATTAAGGATAATCATAACGCCTTATGCTCCTTCTCACACCCATAAAAAGGAGCCTGATATGAGCACAACTTCCCCACAAACGCAGACACTGGACGCGATGTCACGCCTGACGCCTAAATTTGCAGAACTGACGGAACAGGTACTGTTCGGCGATCTGTGGACAAGAGACGAACTGTCACCGCGCGACCGCAGCCTGATCACCGTTGCCGCGCTGATTGCCCTGAACCGCGGCGAGCAGTTGCCCTTTCATCTGAGTCTGGCGGTGAAAAATGGCGTCACTCAAACCGAACTGGCGGAAGTGATCACCCATCTGGCTTTTTATGCCGGCTGGCCCGCTGCGGCATCCGCCCTGACGCGCTTCTCCGCGCTCAGCGATCAGTAAACCGCGCCCCGTTACCGGAGGAACAACCGATGCCTGTTATCCGAATTTCCTTACCCGAACACCGCGCAGATACCTGGCAGGACGCCATTTCAGCCATATTGCAGAACACGCTGGTTGATCATTTTTCTGTGCCTAAAGATGACTGTTTTCAACTGTTCGAACCGGCCAGCCGCCGCCAGAGAGTGATCAATCCGACTTATCTTGCGGGGGAAAATCATCACCGCTCAGAGGATTTTTTGCTGTTTCACATCACTGCAGGCAAACCGCGCAACAGTTATCAGAAGCAGGAACTGTTCCGTCATCTGGCTGAAAAACTGCACGTTGCGCTGGGGATTTCTCCGGCGGATGTGATGGTGGTGGTGAGCTTTACCCAACCGGAAGACTGGTCGTTCAGTCATGGTGAGATGTTCAAACTCCCACAAGGAGTGTTCTTATGATTGCCATGCAATACACCTTTACGCTGCCTGCCGATTACGACATGGGCATTATCGAAAAGCGCATTGCTGATAACGGCCATCTGATGGATGGCTTTGCCGGGCTTATTTTCAAAACTTATCTTTACGCCCGCCGCGACTGCTCGCAATCCGGCAGCGCAGAAAATCTGTACGCACCGTTTTACCTGTGGCATGACGTGCAAAGTATGAATCGCTTTATTTCAGGTCCCGGTTTTCAAGGCGTCGCCAGAGCCTTCGGCTGGCCGCAGATCCGGGTTTATCCGGTGCTGGCAGCGCACGTCAGCGCAGACGTTGCGGCAGCTGTTTTTGCCAAAAGAGAGATTACTGACATTGCACCTTTCAGTGCCCTTGCGCCACCTGATCAGCAAACGGTCAGTGACACACTTATCGAGGTGACCGCCTGGGATACGACAAACTGGAAGAAAATACATTTTACTGCGGGAAGAAACCCGCCGGAAGGAGACGGGCAGCATTACCGCATCGGCCATATTTCCTTGTCCGATGCGGTAATGGAAACGGATTAAATCAGTGCGCGGCAATCCCCAGTTTTTTCATTCGCGATAACAACGTTGTGCGTTTTAATCCCAGCCGCTGAGCCGCACCACGGGGGCCGGCCACCACACCGTTGGTTTCTTTCAGCACCTGCAAAATGCGCGCCCGCTCGTCGTCTTCACTCAGTTGCGGTGCGGGTGCGCTTTCACGCACAGAAGGCGTGACCACCGGTGTCATCGGTAACGGATAATTCAGCTCAGGCAGTTGCAAATCCAGCACCGTTCCGCGCGTTAGCAATACCGCCCGCTCGATGACATTTTCCAGCTCGCGCACGTTGCCCGGCCACGGCATACGGCTCAGCAGACGCAGGGTTTCGGCGGGAATACTGTCGATGGTGCGCTTCATGCGTTTGGCGATTTTATAGGTCAGGAATTTCACCAGCTGCGGAATATCTTCCGGACGCTCACGCAGCGGCGGAATGACAATCGGGAACACATTCAGCCGGTAATAGAGGTCACTGCGAAATTCTTTGTCGGCCACCATCTGGCGCAGGTCACGGTTAGTCGCCGCGATCATCCGCACATCCACTGAAATCAGTTTATTGCCGCCGACGCGCTCAAACTCCTGTTCCTGCAAAATACGCAGCAACTTGGGTTGCAGTTCAATGGGGATTTCACCCACTTCATCGAGGAATAACGTGCCTTTGTCGGCCAGTTCGAAACGCCCCATACGCTGCGCCGTAGCGCCGGTGAAAGAGCCTTTTTCATGGCCGAACAGATCGCTTTCCATCAGGCCAGCCGGCATCGCCGCACAGTTCATTTTCACCATTCGCTGATCACGGCGATCGCCCAGATTATGAATAGCGCGGGCGATCAGTTCTTTGCCGGTGCCGGTTTCGCCGAGGATCAGTACCGAGCAGTCGCTTTTCGCCACGATCTCGACCTGCTTCAGCACCGCAGACATGGAAGGACTGCGCCCGACAATGTCGCTGAAATCCGGGTTATTGCTGTTGATTTGCTCGGTAAGATACAGGTTCTCGTGCTGCAATTTTTCCTTCAGGCTTTTGATTTCCTGATAGGCCAGCGCGTTATCTACCGCAATCGCAATACGTTCTGCAATTTGCTGTAAAACATGCAAATTCGCCGTATTGAAATTATCAGGCTGACACTGCGCCAGTTTCAGCACACCCAGCGTTTTGTGACCAAAACGTAACGGCAGGATGCACAGCGTTTGGGTCTGATCACGCCACAGCAGCTGAAACAGCGTGCTCTCATCGCTGCCAAATTCTTCTGCTGGCCGGACATTGGTCAGCAGCATTTCGCCGCTTTTCATCACCTGTTGCTCAAGGGAACCGTTCAGCATCATGCGCGACTGTTCGCGTTCTGCAACGTGAGTTTGTACGTAATGAGTGGCGTAAACGCTGGCCTGTTCGCTGTCTTTGTCCGCATCACACAGCACAATACTGATGGCATTGATGTGGAAAAAATGATGAATGGTTTTGGCAATTTCACCGGTCAGCTCATCAAGATCCAGCTTTGAGAGAACCGCGTTAGTGATATCGACCAGAATGCGGAAATCGTCCCGCTCGTGACGCAGCTGAGATTGCTGAAACAATGCATTTTCACGCAGCTGGATTTGTTCAACCGCAATCGCAGCCAGCATACAAAGTTCGTGCAGACCGTTTTTGTCTTCTTCGCTGAACGGCGTTGCATTCTGGCGGGTAAACTCACAGCCCCCCAGTAAACCGGATGAAGCCAGCAAAGGCACCAGACAATATCCGCTAAATGGCGGATACAGATTCAGTGCGCTTAATTGCGGATAACGCAGATGCAAAGCATCGCTGCGCCAGACCTGAGTTTTCGGGTTATTCAGCAGGGCATGTACCGGACCGGTCGCCAGCAGCGTTTCGTCTTCATAGCTGACCGGCTGATGATGGGGATCGATACCATAAAAACTGACGCGTTCGCTGTTGTTGTCGAACAACACCAGCGTCACGCTGTCCGCAATACCCGCGCCCTGCGCTACCTGAGTGAGAGTTTCCAGCAGCGATGTCATGGTCTGTTGCAGCAGCAATGTGCGCGTCAGTTCCAGCAATCCTTTGTGTTTGGTAATGCTCATTGTTGCACTCTGCATAGCGTTAACTCTGGCTTTTGATTCAAAGCGTTTTTGAAGAAACTATTAAGAAAGTTTACGCCTTCATAGCGGCGCTCTCCCCTGACGAGATCAACAAATGCGGGGTAATGGCTCCGCATGGGGCAACATTAGCTGGCGTGAAACCCCCAGCGCACCGCGCAGACAGACCCGGGGATTTTCTGTTACTTCACCTATCGTCGCGGCATCGGCACCCAGCGGGTGGCTGCGCAATAGTTTCAGCACCGCGTTTTCTTCCTGCGCCGAAACCACTACCACCAGTTTTCCTTCGTTGGCAAAATTGAGAGGCTCCAGCCCGAGCAGCTCGCAAATTCCGCGTACCGCCGGTTTCACCGGAATAGCCGTTTCGTCAATACACATCCCGAACCCGCTGGCGGCGCTGAATTCATGAAGGATCGCATTGACCCCGCCCCGCGTGGCATCGCGCAAGGCGCGGACACCCGAAAGTGCGCGCAGCGGAGCGATCATCGGCGCCAGCACGGCGCAGTCGCTTTCCACCTCCAGCGTCATTCCCAATTGTTCGCGAAGATTGAGGATAGTGGCACCGTGATCGCCAAGCATGCCGCTGACGATCACTTTGTCTCCGGCCTGAATATGGCTGGCAGCCCAGCGGACATCCGCCGGGATCACGCCGATCCCCGCCGTATTAATAAAAATCTTGTCCGCCGCACCGCGCTGTACCACTTTGGTATCGCCGGTGACAATGGCAATCCCGGCCTCGTGTGCGGTCTGTGCCATCGCATTCACAATCTTGTGCAAATCTTCCAGCGGCAGCCCTTCTTCGAGAATAAATCCGCAGGAAAGATATGCCGGTGTTGCGCCGCTGACGGCCAGGTCATTCGCCGTTCCGCACACCGCCAGCTTGCCGATATTACCGCCGGGGAAAAACACCGGATCGATGACATAGCTGTCGGTGGTAAACGCCAGCCGGTCGCCCTGCGCACTCAGGCTGGCAATCGACAAACGTGCCGCATCTTCGCGCTCGCTGAGCCACGGGTTATCAAAAGCACTCAGGAACAGGCGTTCGATCATCTGCTGCATCGCCCGCCCGCCGCTGCCGTGCGCCATGGTGACGACGTCTTTATGCTCACTCATCCTGTCCCACACCTTCTGTTGTTGTTTCTTGTGCTGCGGTTTCCTGATGCCGGTACTGATACCACGCGGCGCAGGCGCCTTCGGAGGACACCATCAGCGCACCAAACGCGTTGTGCGGCGTACAACCGGTGCCAAAAAGCGGGCATTCATGCGGCTTGCAACGTCCGGTCAGCACCTCGCCGCAACGGGAACGCGGATCATCCGCCACCGGCTGCGCCCGAGGTCTGAAGCGAATTTCCGCATCAAACGTTGCATAATCCCGGCTCAGGGAAATACCGGAGTCTTCGATAATCCCCAGCCCGCGCCATTCGCTGCTGCCGGAAAGCCGGAACACCTCGCGCATGGCTTCCTGTGCCAGCAGATTACCCTCTTGCGGCACGACGCGCCGGTACTGGTTTTCTGTTTTACACGATGCCTCGCAAACTTGTTCCACCAGCATCAGCACGCTATGCAGCATATCCAGCGGTTCGAAACCGCTGATCACCAGCGGCTTGCCGAATTCTTCATTGATAAAATGATACGGTGCTGTGCCGGTCACCATGCTGACATGACCGGGTGCCAGAAAGGCATCGATGCGCACATCCTCCTGTTGCAGCAGGCTACGCAACGTAGGCATCAGGCTGATGTGCTGGCAGAAGACGGTGAAATTGTTCAGGCCTTCCCGCCGCGCCTGTTGCAGCGTGACGGCGGTCACCGGCAGCGTGGTTTCAAAACCCAGCGCGAAAAACACCACCTGAGACTGCGGATTTTCACGCGCCAGCTTCAGCGCATCCAGCGGGGAATACACCACCCGCACGTCCGCGCCGCGTTCGCGCGCCTGCAACAGCGAACCCTGTTTTCCCGGCACGCGCAACGCATCGCCAAAGGTGCAAAAAATCACCCCGTCATGCGCGGCGATTTCACAGCAGGCATCAATCCGCCCCATCGGCAGCACACACACCGGACACCCCGGTCCGTGAATAAATTCCAGCTGCGGGGGCAACAGTTTATCCAGTCCGAATTTGAAAATGGCATGGGTATGACCGCCGCACACTTCCATAATTTGCATCGGTTTTTCTGCGCTGTAAGGCAGATGAGCCGCCCGCTGATGCAGGCGCTGGATTAATGTTTTCGCCAGTTTCGGATCCCGAAACTCATCAACAAAACGCATTACCTTGATTCTCCTGCACCCAAAAATAAGGCGACGTCGGCTTCCACTTCTTCCATCGCATGCAGCGCGGCCAGCGTGTCCAGCGCTTCGTGCTCATCGAGCCTGCTCAGGGCAAAACCGACGTGGATTAATACCCAGCAGCCGATCAGCGCTTCGCGGTCGCCTTCACACACCAGCGCGATATTAACTTCACGTCGCAGTCCGCATACCTGCGCCCAGGCGTGATCGGGCTGATTTTCTTGCAACGCGACGATTTGTCCCGGAATGCCTATGCACATCGCTGCTGCTCCAGCCAGTGCAACCACTGATCCATCCCTTCGCCGGTAGTGGCAGAAAGCTGAATCACTTCAATCTGCGGATTCACCTGACGTGCATTGGCGATACAGGTCTCAACGTCAAAACTGACGTAAGGCAGCAAATCGATTTTGTTGAGGATCATCAGGCGGGAAGCGGCAAACATATGCGGATATTTCAGCGGTTTGTCTTCGCCTTCGGTCACGGAAAGTACCGCGACTTTGTGCAGTTCGCCGAGATCAAAACTGGCCGGACACACCAGATTGCCGACGTTTTCGATAAACAGCAGGCTGTTGTTGTTTGGCGATAACTGATGCAGCGCATCGTGAACCATTTGCGCGTCCAGATGGCAGCCTTTGCCGGTATTGACCTGAATGGCCGGAACGCCGGTGGCGCGGATCCGGTCGGCGTCGTTGGTAGTTTGCTGATCGCCTTCAATTACCGCGCAGTCGAAATACGGTGCCAGCCGGGTCAGGGTGCTGGTCAGTAAGGTGGTTTTTCCGGAACCGGGACTGGACACCAGATTCAGCGCCAGAATCCCCGCCTCAGCAAAATGCTCGCGGTTGTGGGCCGCAATGTGATTGTTCTTCGCCAGCACATCCATTTCGATATCCACCAGACGACGCGCTGCAAATGGCAGGCCGTGGGAATGGGCATGGGAATGATCGTGATGATGGTCGTGCGAAGGGTCATGAGAATGATGAGCGTGCCCGCTGCTGACGCCTTCAATACGAAGTTCGCCGCTGGCACAACCACAGGTACTGCACATAGCTTTCTCCCCGGGCAAACAAACGCCCGTTATTCGATTTCGATACGTTTAATTTTCATGCCGTCACCGGCAATTACCCGCAAATCGCGTCCGCCACACTGCGGGCAAATCAGCACGTTTGGGCTGAGCAGCGCGATATCCTGCTGACAGGTACGGCACCAGCTTTCTGCCGCCGGTGTGTCCAGATGCAATTCGCATCCCTGCGCCAGCGTTTCACGACACGCCAGCTCAAAACAAAACTGCACGGCCTCCGGTTCGACGCAGGAAAACGCGCCGATTTCCATCCATACCGCGGTAATTTTCCGCGCATTATTTTGCCGTCCGAACTGTTCCATTATTTCAACGGCATTCTGGCATAACGTTATTTCGTGCATTATTTCCCCTCCCTCGGGAGAACAATTAAGACTGGCTGCAATATTGATGCCAGAAATTTCGACACATTGCCTTTATGCAAAAACCTTCTCAGTAAACGATGTGCAGAAATAAGCCATCACCGCCCGTCATAATTGTCGAAATAAGGTGTCATCGACATGTCATTTATTTTCTTCGCTGACACAGAACCACAGCCAAAACCCTTCCAACCCGTTAATACACAAGCATTTATCAGAATAATTCAGAAACTGGCACGCTTTATGCCAACAGAGAGTTATACGTCGTATTTTCGTCGTCACCCGACATATCAATTAACAACGGATAATGAACATGAGCACTCTCAGCGAACTGACTACTAAAGCCGACTATATCGCCAGCAAAAACAGCCAGATGAAATCACAGTGGCATACCTATCAGAACAGCCTGATACAGGCCGTTACCACATCAAATAAAAAGATAAATCATGAGTTTAACTGTGGGGAGGAACAGGACATCCGCTTTGTGCTGTTCAATCATTTTGTGGTGAGTATTCATCAGGGCGATGACTTTTACAGTCAGGAGATCATCTACAGCCTGAACATGGCGCAAGGCCAGGAAGAAGTGGATTTCAGAGCCTTCGCGCAGGCCAGATTGAGTGAGGATGGCCGCGTGGACGGCACGGTGGACATCCATGATAAGAACGCCGTGCTGGAACATTATCTGAATAAAATCTCCGCTATTTATCAGTGCCTGTTTGATTCCCTGCACAGTAATCAGCCGGTGCATCCGCAACTTGAGAAATTACTCGGCCACGCCGGATAAAAAACCTAAAACATTATTTTACGGTCAGGTGGGAATAATCTTTTCACCCACAATATTGACCGGTATTTAACGGTTCCAATGCCGACATAAATGTCGAAATGTCAATTTAAGTGCCGATTTCGTCACCTTTGACGAAATACCAAGGAGACTTCATGCGCAATATGGCCGCCATGAATCAGTATGTGATCGCGGACCCCAAACTTTGTATCGGCTGCAATACCTGTATGGCGAGTTGTTCGCAGGAGCACCAGCTTCACGGCCTGCAATCCGAGCCCCGCTTGCAGGTGATGCGCAACCGGCTGGATTCTGCGCCGGTGATGTGTCACCAGTGCGAAGACGCGCCGTGCGCGCAGGTCTGTCCGGTGAACGCCATCACCCGTGAAAACGACGCCATTCATCTTAACGAGAGCCTGTGTGTGAGCTGCAAACTGTGCGGCATCGCCTGTCCGTTCGGGGCGATAACGTTTTCCGCCAGCACTCCTGTCGATATCCCGCGTGACTGCAATACCTCAAAAGCGCTGCCCGCACCGCGTGCGCCACGCGCTGTCAGCCCGTTTCTCGACTGCGTGCCAGGGCTTCGCGCCGTGGCGGTGAAATGCGATTTATGCAGCTTCAGCCCGGAAGGTCCGGCGTGCATCAAAACCTGTCCGACACAGGCCATCACGCTGGTTACCGCCAGCTTGTCTGAATATTCCAGCCAGCAAAAACGCCTCAATGCCATGAACGTTTTCCCCGCCGGACTGACTTCACTGAACGCCCCTGATACGGAGGCTAAATAATGACGACTCTATTTACCGGTGAACCGGCGTCGTTACTGGCGCTGGCGCTGCTGATATGGGTGCTGAGCGGCCTTGGTGGCTGGCTTCTGGCGTCCATGACGAAAATCAGCAGCCTGATTTTTGGCGCAGGCGGGATGGCGGCAACGCTGTGCGTTATCGTGGCGGCGTTACAGATTTTGCAGGGCGGTGTGGTGGTTCAGGCCGTACTGCCGGTGGTGCCTTTTCACGCTGAACTGACTGCGCTGAATGCCTTAATCCTGCTGGCGATGTCCGTCACCGCGCTGATGTGCAGCCTGTATGCCTGTGCGTGGCTGGCGAATGTGAGAGCCCCTAAGCGCGCCCGCACCGGTCTGATGTGCAATCTGCTGATGGCCGCACTGACAGCAGCGGCGATGTCGGCCAGCGCCGTGGAACTGATCCTGATGATGGAACTGGCTGCCCTGTGCGCCTATTTCATGATTGTTCAGGCCGACGATGTGAAAAGCCGCCGTGCCGGTCTGAATCAGTTTTTATCCGGCCGCCTCGGCACACTGTGTCTGATCCTGGCCTTCGCCCTGCTGCATCACGCCAGCGGCAGCGTCAATTTTGAGGTGCTGCGCCACACGGCGTTCACGCCGGGCATTAAATCGGCGGCCTTCCTGCTGGCGCTGGCCGGTTTCGGGCTGTACGCCGGGATTATCCCGCTACACGCCTGGGTGCCGCAGTCGCATTCCAGCGCGCCTGCTCACGCCGCCGCCCTGTTCTCTTCTGCGCTGATGAAAATCGGCATTATCGGCATCGTAAAAGTCGGTCTGGATCTGCTGGGCGCACCGCCACTCTGGTGGGGCCTGATGGTATTGCTTCTGGCAATCCTGACCGCGTTTATCGGCGGGTTGTATGCGCTGATGGAGCACGATATCCGCCGTCTGCTGGCCTATCACACGCTGGAAAACGTCGGGATTATTTTGCTCGGTGTTGGCGGGGCAATGACCGGCGTGGCGCTGAACCAGCCGGTGCTGGCTTCCCTTTCGCTTCTGGCGGGTCTGTTCCATCTGTTCAACCACGGGCTGTTTAAAACGGCGCTGTTCCTCGGTGCCGGTGAAATTGAAATGCAGACCGGCATAAAGGACATGGAAAAACTCGGCGGTATCGCCCGTCTGATGCCGTGGACAGCGGCAGCGATGCTGATCGCATTAATGTCGATGGCCGCGCTGCCGCCGTTAAACGGTTTCGCCAGTGAATGGCTGCTCTACCAGTCGTTGTTCCAGCTGAGCAGCAGCCACGTCTTTATCGCCCGCCTGATGGGGCCGCTGCTGGCGGTCGGTCTGGCACTGACCGGCGCGCTGGCGCTGATGTGTATTGCCAAAGTTTTTGGCGTCACGTTCCTGGGGACACCGCGCAGTCAGGCTGCCGCAGACGCCACACCGGCACCACGCGCCATGACGTTCAGCACCGTATTACTGGCGTTGTTGTGCGTGATTTCCGGCGTGGCTTCCCCGTGGATTATTCCGCAATTCTCTGCTGCCGCCGCCTCCGTACTGAACACGCCGGTTCTGCTGGCTGCTCAGCATGGCGTGGCGTTCTCGCCGGCGTCCGCGGTGTCTGCCCCGATGGTGGCCATTTTGCTGCTGGGAATGCCGTTAGTGCCGTGGCTTATCGCCGCAGTTCTGCGTGGCGCGCGGCTGCCAAACCGTTCGCGTGGCGATGCCTGGGCCTGTGGTTACGCGCACTCCGCCGACATGGTGGTGACGGCGACCGGTTTCGCCCAGCCGCTGCGCGTGATGTTTGCTCCGCTTTACCGTCTGCGCAGCCATGCGACACCGGCGTCACTGGTTTCAGCCCTGCACCGTGGCTGGCTGGGGCCGTTCTGCCGTCGTCTGGCGTTCATCGAACTGGCCGTATTACTGGTCGTGGCTTTTGCCTGAGGAACTGACTATGAACTTTCCTTCCCTGCTGGCCGGTTCGCTGTGGCCGCTGGCGCTGATTCAGGCAGCGGCATTGCTGGCTGTCGCTCCGTTATTTGCCGGATTCAGCCGCGTGATGCGTGCGCGGATGCACAACCGGCGCGGGCCCGGCGTATTACAGGAATACCGTGATATCGCCAAATTACTCCGGCGACAGAGTGTCGCGCCCGCGGCGGCAGGCATGGCGTTTCGCAGTATGCCGTATCTGCTGACCGGCGGTTTACTGGTCATCGCCACCGCGCTGCCTGTGGTGACGCTGACATCGCCGATGGGCGCGGCGGGTGATCTGATCACCGTTATCTATCTGTTTGCGGTAGTGCGCTTTGTATTTGCCATCGCCGGACTCGACACCGGCAGCACTTTCTCTGGCATAGGCGCCAGCCGTGAAGCGGTACTCGGCGTTCTGGTCGAACCGATTCTGCTGCTCGGCCTGTGGGTGGCGGCGCTGGTCGCCGGTTCCACATCACTCGGCGCGATTGCGGCACGGGTACTGCACTGGCCGGTTTCCTCTTCCCTTAGCCTGATTCTGGCCGGTCTGGCCTGTGCGTTCGCCACCTATATCGAAATGGGCAAACTGCCGTTTGATATGGCCGAAGCCGAGCAGGAATTACAGGAAGGTCCGCTGACCGAATATTCCGGCGCGGCGTTAGGCGTGGTGAAAATCGGCATCAGCCTGAAACAACTGGTGGTGTTGCAACTGTTTCTCGGCCTGTTCTTCCCGTTCGGACTGGCAGAACACATTACGCCGCTGACGCTGCTGATCGCCGTGGTGTTGTGTCTGCTGAAACTGCTGATCGCGGTGTTTATCGTCGCGCTCATCGAAAACAGCGTCGCCCGTCTGCGCTTTCTTAAAACCTCCCGCACTACGTGGGCGGGATTCGGTCTGGCGTTTCTGGCGCTGGTTTCCTGGCTGGTCGCTGGCTGACCTGACATTTTTCTTGTCCCGCTGCGACGGGAAGAGGCTTTGCAATGAGTGAGTTCAACACCGCATTAAATCAAAACCCGGTCGGCAAAGAGTATCTGGCTGCGCTGGCAAAACAATTTCCGTCGGCGATTCTGGGCAGCGAATGGCAGACCGACACGCAGGCGACCGTCACCATCAGGCTGAACTGGCTGCCGGAAGTGGTCGAATGGCTGTATTACCAGCAGGGCGGCTGGCTTTCCGTACTGTTCGGTAACGACGAACGCACGCTGTGCGGCAACTACGCGCTGTATTACGTGCTGTCGATGGAGAAAGGCGTGAAGTGCTGGATAACCGTGCGCGCCGAGGTGGATCCGATTTCACTGGAATTCCCGTCCGTGACACCGCGCGTACCGGCGGCGGTCTGGGGTGAGCGTGAAGTGCGTGATATGTATGGTTTGCGTCCGGTAGGGCTGCCGGACGAACGCCGTCTGGTGCTGCCGGATGACTGGCCTGACGATTTATATCCGCTGCGCAAAGACGCGATGGATTACCGCCAGCGCCCTGCTCCGACCACGGATGAAGAAACCTATCCGTTTATTTCTGAGGCCAAAGAAGGCAGCAAAATTGTGCCAATTGGCCCGCTGCACGTCACTTCTGACGAACCCGGACACTTTCGTCTGTTTGTCGATGGCGAAGACATTATCGACGCGGATTACCGTTTGTTCTATGTGCATCGTGGCATGGAAAAACTGGCCGAAACCCGCATGGGCTATAACGAAGTGACGTTCCTGTCTGACCGCGTGTGCGGCATCTGCGGCTTTACTCACAGCGTGGCGTATACCTCGTCGGTCGAAAACGCGATGGGGATTGTGGTGCCGGAGCGCGCCCAGATGATCCGCTCCATTTTGCTGGAAGTGGAACGCCTGCACAGCCATTTACTGAACCTCGGGCTGGCCTGTCACTTTGTCGGATTTGACTCCGGTTTTATGCAGTTTTTCCGCATCCGTGAGCAGTCGATGAAGATGGCGGAAATCCTGACCGGTGCGCGTAAAACTTACGGCATGAACCTGATCGGCGGCATCCGTCGCGACATCTTAAAAGACGACATGATTGCCACGATTGCGCTGGCGGGCGGCATGCGTCGTGACCTGAATGAGCTGGTGGATATTCTGCTGAGTACCGCCAACACCGAACAACGCAGCATGGGCGTTGGCATTCTGGATCCGCAGGTGGCACGCGATTTCAGCAACGTCGGTCCGATGGTGCGCGGCAGCGGTCACCGCCGCGACATGCGACAGGATCACCCTTACGCCGGTTACGCCAAACTGCCGTTCGAACTGTACAGCGAAACCGGCAACGACGTTTATTCCCGCCTGAAAGTGCGCATTCACGAAGTCTTTAACTCCCTGAATATGATCGAGTTTGGCCTGCAAAGCCTGCCTGGTGGCCCGCTGGCAGTGGAAGGCTTTAATTATATTCCGCACCGTTTCGCGCTCGGTTTTGCCGAAGCGCCACGCGGTGACGACATTCACTGGAGCATGACCGGTGACAATCAGAAGCTGTTCCGCTGGCGCTGCCGTGCGGCGACCTACGCCAACTGGCCGACGCTGCGCTACATGTTGCGCGGCAATACTGTCTCCGACGCACCGCTGATTATCGGCAGTCTCGACCCTTGCTATTCCTGCACCGACCGCATGACGGTGGTCGATGTGCGCAAGAAAACGTCCATCGTCGTGCCTTACAAAGAGATCGAACGTTACGGCATCGAACGCAAAAACTCGCCGCTTTAAGGAGCCGCTCAAATCATGCTGAAACTGATTAAAAAAGTGCTCAAAACCGGCACGGCAACGGTGGGATATCCGTTCGAACCGCTGGATTTAGCGCCCAATTTTCGTGGTAAGCCGCAATACACCGCGCAACAGTGCATCGCCTGCGGCGCCTGCGCTAATGCCTGTCCGTCGAACGCGCTGACCATGACCACGGCAGAAGACGGCGAAACGATCCGCTGGCAGCTGTTTTTAGGGCGCTGTATTTTCTGCGCCCGCTGCGAGGAAGTCTGCCCGACGGCGGCGATCAAATTGTCTCAGGAGTTCGAACTGGCGGTCTGGCGCAAAGAAGACCTGTATGAAACCGCAGATTTCCCTGTCTGCCATTGCCGGGAATGCGGCAAACCTTACGCCGTCCAAAAAGAAATCGACTTTGCGCTCAGCCTGTTACAGGAAAGCGCCGCGCTGAGCGACCGGCAGATCAGCGATCGCCGCGTGCAGTATGAAACCTGTCCGGCGTGCAAAAAAATGCACGGTCTTTCTTCCAGCGACCGCATTGATATTGGCCGCCATATGACTACGGAGGCCCGCTGATGAGCCATAACCCGATTGCGCCGCGTGACGAGAATGGCCTGCCGGTGCCCGTTACGCTTGATGAAAGTATCGCCGCGCTGAAATCGACATTACTCAATAACATCCGCCGCTCCGCCTACGTTTACCGCGTGGACTGCGGCGGCTGTAACGGCTGTGAGATTGAAATTTTCGCCGCCATTTCGCCGCTTTTCGACGCCGAACGCTTTGGCATAAAAGTGGTTCCGTCGCCGCGCCACGCGGACATTTTACTGTTCACCGGTGCCGTCACCCGCGCCATGCGTATGCCCGCTTTGCGCGCCTGGGATTCCGCGCCGGATCCGAAAATCTGTATTTCCTACGGCGCGTGCGGTAACAGCGGCGGAATTTTCCACGACCTTTATTGCGTCTGGGGCGGCACCGACAAAATCGTGCCCGTGGATGTTTACATTCCCGGCTGCCCGCCGACCCCGGCCGCCACCATTTACGGGTTCGCGATGGCGCTGGGTTTGCTGGATCAAAAAATCAAAGGCCAGCAGCACGACGTGGCCGCCGCAGAACCGGCTGCTTTATTGCATCCGGACTTGCCACAGCCGCTACGCGTACTGCTGGATCGTGAAGCACGCCGGATGGCAGGTTACCGCTACGGTCGCCAGATAGCCGATCAGTTTATGGATCTCGTCGCTGCCCCCGGTTTACAGCCGGTGGAACAGCGTGTTGCGACTTATCTGGCGGAACAAGGTGACCTGCGTCTGAGCGAAATCGTCGGCAATCTGCAACACATTTATCAGCAGGTGCTGCGTGGCGAGGTGCGTCTGTGATGACTTCCGTCAACGACCAGCGCTACGCGCGCCATCAGCCTTATGCCGGTCATACGCCTGACAAAAACAAAGTGGTTTTCTATTCGCTGAGCAGCAAGTTCGTCGATGAGAAAAGCGCACAGAAACGCAGCTCGCAGAAAGCGCAGGAAGTGATTTATTACAGCCTGGCTATCGGCCATCACCTCGGGGTGATCGACTGTCTGCAATCGCGCCTCGAATGCCCGCTCGACGGCTATCTGGGCTGGATTAACTGCCTGGCGGAAAACAGCGAAGCGCGCCGCAAACTGGCCGGTGTCCAGCGTTTTGGCGAGATCAATATCGACAGCAGCCACACGCATTTGCTGGCTCTGGCGCTGCGCGATGCACGTCCGCAGATGAATGCCGAACAGCGTGGCTGGAGCGATCAGCTTATCGCCCTGCTCTCGCAAATTGAACACGACCCCGCCATGTACCTGATGGTCAGGAGGTACGATGCCTGATTACCCTGAGAATCTCCCCCGCTACGCACTGTTGTGCGTGGGCAACAGCATGATGGGCGACGATGGCGCAGGCCCCCGTCTGGCTGAACTATGCGCGGAAAAACCGTTGCCCGGCTGGACAGTGGTGGACGGCGGTGCCGCACCCGAAAACGACATCGGCTTTTTACGCGAACTGTCTCCGCAGCATCTGGTGATTGCCGACGCAACCGATATGGGGCTGGCTCCCGGCGAAATGCGCATTATCGCCGAGGAAGATATCGCCGACATGTTCATGATGACCACCCACAATCTGCCGCTGACCTTTCTCATGCAGCAACTGCGTGAGGATATCCCGCAGATCACGTTTGTCGGCATTCAGCCCGACGTTGTCGCGTTTTATTACCCGATGAGCGCCGCCGTAGAACAGGCAGTCAGCCGCCTGCATCAGTTGTTACCGCGACTGGAAACGGGTCTGGGGATCGCCCCTTTTACAGTTTCGACATAACTGTCGATACGGTGACGACGCAAATATGACGTCAGTAAAAAATTTCGTCAGCGGCGCATCAGTTAAATTTAACTAACTGAATTTAATGATTAAAAATTAAAAACAGGAACTGGCACGCTTTATGTATAGCCAGTACCTGAAACCAATGACTTAGGGATTAAATCATCATGAACCGGTTCATCATCGCCGACCCCAAAAAATGCATCGGCTGCCGTACCTGTGAAATTGCCTGCGTGATGGCGCACAGCGATTCGCAGGATATCTCGCTGCTCAATGCCGAGACCTTCGCGCCACGTTTACATGTGATCAAAGGCGTTAATCTCAGCACTCCCGTCATGTGCCGTCAGTGCGAAGACGCCCCCTGCGCCAATGTCTGCCCGAACGGCGCGATTGCCCGTACCGGCGACCACGTTCAGGTGATGCAGGAACGCTGCATCGGCTGCAAAACCTGCGTCGTCGCCTGCCCGTATGGCGCGATGGAAGTGGTCACCAAACCGATTTTCCGCCAGAACGGCGCGGCGATGGTCGCGACCTCCGATAAAGCCGAAGCGCATAAATGCGACCTGTGCTATTTGCGCAGCGAAGGCCCGGCCTGCATGGAAATCTGCCCGACCAATGCGCTCTTCGCCATCGACCGCAACCAGTTACAGGAAATGAACGCAGAAAAACGCCGCCGCGCTGCGCTCGACAGCACTTCACCCTTGCTGTTTTAACCCCGGATAGAGGAAGTCATTCAATGAAAAAAGTTACTACTGTCTGCCCGTATTGCGGCGCCGGATGCAAACTGAATCTGGTGGTGGATAACGGAAAAATCATTCGCGCCGAAGCCGCGAACGGCGTGACCAATCAGGGCGAACTGTGCCTGAAAGGCTATTACGGCTGGGATTTTCTCAATGACACCAAACTGCTGACACCGCGCCTGACGCAGCCGATGATCCGCCGTCAGAAAGGCGGCAAATTCGAAGCCGTGAGCTGGGATGAAGCCATCCGTTACACCGCGCAGCGTCTGAAAGAAATCAAACAAAAACATGGCCCGCGCGCCATCATGACTACCGGTTCTTCCCGCGGTACCGGCAATGAAACCAACTACGTGATGCAGAAATTTGCCCGTGCGGTGATCGGCACCAACAACGTCGACTGCTGTGCCCGCGTGTGTCACGGCCCGTCAGTCGCCGGTTTACAGGCCACGCTCGGTAACGGCGCGATGAGTAATTCCATCGGCGATATCGAGAACTCAAAATGTCTGCTGGTGATCGGCTATAACTGCGCCGATTCCCATCCGATCGTCGCCCGCCGCGTGATCAAAGCCAAAGAAAAAGGCGCACAGATTATCGTCTGCGATCCGCGCCGCATTGAAACCGCGCGTATTGCCGATCAGCATCTGCAAATCAAAAACGGCTGCAACATGGCACTGGTAAATGCTTTCGCCCATGTGCTGATCGAAGAAAATCTGTATGACCACGATTATGTCGCCAAATACACCGAAGGCTTTGAAGAGTATCGCAAAAACGTCGCGGATTACTCGCCGGAAGCCGTTGAAGAACAGACCGGCGTTTCTGCGCAACAAATCCGTCAAGCAATGCGCACCTATGCCGCCGCACCTTCTGCCACCATCATGTGGGGCATGGGTGTCACACAGTTTGGTCAGGCGGTAGACGTGGTCAAAGGGCTGGCGGGTCTGGCATTGCTGACCGGTAATCTCGGACGCGCTAACGTCGGCGTCGGTCCGGTGCGCGGCCAGAATAACGTACAGGGCGCGTGCGACATGGGCGTGTTGCCTAACGAATTCCCCGGCTATCAGTCGGTCACTGATCCGAAAGTCCGCGCAAAATTCGCCGATGCCTGGGGTATCGACGTCAACCAGATGGACGCCGAAGTCGGCCTGCGCATTACTGAAATCCCGCATCTGGCAATTGAAGGTAAGGTCAAAGCCTATTACATCATGGGCGAAGATCCGTTGCAGACCGAAGCAGATTTAGGACTGGTACGCAAAGGGTTCGAGGCACTGGAATTCGTGGTAGTGCAGGACATCTTCATGACCAAAACCGCTGAACAGGCGGATGTGATTTTACCGGCCACCTCCTGGGGTGAGCACGGCGGCGTGTTCTCCTGCGCGGATCGCGGTTTCCAGCGTTTCGAGAAAGCTATCGAGCCGAAATATAACGTCAAACGCGACTGGGACATTATCAGCCTGCTGGCAACGGAGATGGGTTATCCGATGCATTATCAGGATAACCAGGAAATCTGGGACGAAATGCGCAACCTGTGCCCGCTGTTCTACGGCGCAACCTACGAAAAAATGGGCGAACTCGGACACGTTCAGTGGCCTTGTACCACGCTGGAAAGTCCGGGGACACAGTTCCTTTACGCCGATAATCACTTCGATACGCCAACCGGAAAAGGCCAGCTGTTTGCCGCCCCGTGGCGTGCGCCTGCCGAAGTGCCGGACGGCGATTATCCGCTGGTGCTGTGTACCGTGCGCGAAGTCGGTCACTACTCGTGTCGCTCGATGACCGGTAACTGTGCGGCACTGCAAACACTGGCCGACGAGCCGGGCTTTGTCCAGATGAACCCGGTGGATGCACAGGCTCTGGGTATCCGCGACCAGCAACTGGTCTGGGTGGCATCTCGCCGCGGCAAAGTCATTTCACGCGCCAACTACAACGAGCGCATCAACGCCGGTGCCGTTTATATGACTTATCAGTGGTGGATCGGTGCCTGTAATGAGCTGACGCAGGACAATCTCGATCCGATTTCCAAAACGCCGGAAACCAAATACTGCGCGGTAAAAATCGAACAGATCGCCGATCAGCGCTGGGCAGAAAATTACGCACAGCAAACCTACAGCGACATGAAAGCGCGCCTGCGCAGTGCCGTCGAAGATGTGATCCCGGTGGTTGAGGTTTAGTTTGATTTAGCTCCTCCCTGAGGGGTGAGTTCTTAGCTCCTGCCTGAGGGGTGGGAATTGGGTTTTAGTTTTGCTCCCTCCCCTGCGAAGGGGAGGGTTGGGGTGGGGTATCAGGAGCAACTCTGAATATGAAGTTGCCATTAATACCCCCTCCCAGCCTCCCCCTTCGCAGGGGGAGGAGCTTTGAACCCATTCTTCTCCCTCCCCTTCGCAGGGACCAAAACCACCCTTGAGATTTAAGAGGTATTTATGTCTGATTCCGGTCTGCTCATTCGCGTCTGCGGCAAAGTCCAGGGCGTCGGTTTCCGGCCTTTTGTCTGGCAACTGGCCGATCGTCTGCAGCTTTGCGGCGAAGTGTGCAATGACAGCGCCGGTGTCGAAATCAGGCTGCTTGCACCGGTTAACATCGAAACCTTTATCGGACAGTTACAACGCGACTGCCCGCCGCTGGCACGTATCGACAGCATCAGTTTCGACCCTTTTGAATGGCAAACACCGCCGAAAGATTTCACCATCACGCCAAGTCGCCAGAGCCAGATGGACACACAGGTGGCGCCCGATGCGGCGACCTGCCCGGAATGCCTGAAAGACATCACGCGCGCGGGCGATCGTCGTTTCGGCTATGCCTTTACCAACTGCACCCATTGCGGTCCGCGATTTACGCTGATCCGCGCGATGCCCTACGATCGCCCTTCCACCAGCATGGCGCAGTTCGCACTGTGTCCGGCTTGCCAGCAGGAATATGACAATCCTGCCGACCGGCGTTTTCACGCTCAGCCGGTGGCCTGTCCGCACTGCGGCCCGCAGATGAGCGCCACATTTCAGGATGGAAAAATACAGGCGCTGGATCAGGCCGCGCTGGCACACGCCGTTACCGCATTACGGGCGGGAAACATTGTCGCCATCAAAGGGCTGGGCGGCTTTCATCTGGCCTGCGATGCCACGCAGCAGGACGCGGTGATGCGGCTGCGTGAGCGGAAATACCGGCCGTCAAAACCGCTGGCAGTGATGCTGCCGGATGTCAGCTGGCTGGCGCGATGCAGCGACGACAGTCCACAGTTTGCGCTGCGTGAACTGCTTGAATCCCCCGCAGCACCGGTTGTGCTGGCGACGAAAAGCGCGATGTCACCGCTGTGTGCTGCCATTGCGCCGGAGCTTAATGAAGTCGGCCTGATGTTGCCGTTTACGCCATTACATCATTTGCTGATGCAGGAATATCAGACGCCGCTGGTGATGACCTCCGGTAATGCCGCCGGATGCGCTCCGGCGCTGACGAATTCTGAGGCACTTGAACAACTGAAAGGTATTGCCGATCTGTGGTTGCTGCATAACCGCGATATCGTTCAGCGGGCCGATGATTCGCTGGTGCGGCTGACGGCGCAGGGAACGGAGGTGTTGCGTCGTGCGCGCGGTTACGTGCCAGATGCGCTGCCGTTGCCGCCGGGTTTTGGTCTGCAGCCACCGCTGCTGGCACTGGGCGGCGATCTGAAAAATACGTTTTGTCTGGTGCGTGGTCATCAGGCCATTCTCAGCGCGCATTTGGGCTCGCTGACGCACAGTGATATCGCGGAGCAACAGCAGCAGGCGATTGCACATTTTCAGCAACTTTATGACTGCACCCCGGTGGCTGTCGCCCGCGATGCGCATCCGGGTTATGTCAGTCACCAGCAGGCTGAGCGCCACGCAGTGCGGACAGTCGATGTCTTTCATCATCACGCGCATATCGCCGCCTGTCTGGCGGAACATCACTGGCCGCTGGATGGCACAAAGGTGATTGGTCTGGCGCTGGACGGCCTCGGTTATGGCGAAAAAAACAGTCTGCGGGGCGGCGAATGTTTGCTGGCCGGTTATCTGCATTGCTACCATTTGGGCGGATTGCCTGCCGTCGCCCTGCCCGGCGGCGACCTTGCCGCACGCGAGCCGTGGCGTAATTTACTGGCGCACTGGCAGGCGTTCGTGCCGGACTGGCAAACGCGTCCGCAAGCGCAATCACTGCTTTCACAACCGTGGCAGCCGCTGTCAAAAGCCATTGCTGCCGGGATCAATTCTCCGCTGGCGTCTTCCTGCGGACGTTTATTTGATGCCGTCGCCACCGCGCTGGGCTGTGCGCCGCCGAAGCTGAGCTGGGAAGGTGAAGCCGCCAGCCGGCTGGAAGCACTGGCGCATCAGGCATACGGCATTTCACACCCCGTCACAATGCCGCTGCGGCATACCGAAAACGGCACGTTTCTGGATCTGGCGACGTTCTGGCACCAATGGCTGGACTGGCAGGCATCGCCCGCCGCACGGGCCTTTGCTTTTCATGACGCACTCGCCCAGGGCTTCGCCGCCCTCGCCCGTTATCACGCGGTCAGAACCGGCATTCGCACCGTCGCTACCGGCGGCGGCGTGCTGCATAACCGTTTACTGCGCCAGCTTTTACATCGCTACTTAGCGCCCCTGAATGTGCTGATGCCACAACACATTCCCGCCGGTGATGGCGGTCTGGCGCTGGGCCAGGCCCTCATTGCCTGTGCCCGTCTGCAACATACTTCTGCTCAGATTTCTTCTGGTTTTAAAAATAAGGATCTCCATGATTAACCGTCAATTTTTCTCTTCGAACCGTCGCGCTTTCTGGCTGCTGGCCGGACTGGTGGCCGTGAATTTACTCGCCTGGGGATGGGCACTGGCGGTGTTTCGTCACAACGCGGCGCTGATCGCCGCGTCATTACTGGCTTACAGCTACGGACTGCGTCACGCGGTCGATGCCGATCATATTGCGGCTATCGATAACGTGACCCGCAAGCTGATGCAACAGGGGCAGCGGCCGGTCGCCGTCGGGGCATTTTTCTCCCTTGGACATTCCAGCATTGTGGTACTGGCCTGCGTGGCGATTGCCGCCACCTCGCTGGTCTTCGGCAATAAAATCGGCTGGCTGCATGATTACGGCAGCACTATCGGTACGCTGGTTTCGGCGCTGTTTTTACTGCTGATGGCGCTGCTGAATGCGTTGATCCTGCGGGACGTTTACCGTCGTTTTCAGAAAGTGAAACAGGGAAAAAGCTTTACCGCCAAAGAAGAACTGCACGCGGTACAAGGCGGTGTGATGAGCCGGATCTTCAGCTTCGCCTTTAATCTGGTGAATAAAAGCTGGCAGATGTATCTGGTGGGATTTTTGTTCGGGCTGGGTTTTGATACCGCGACTGAAATCGGCCTGCTGGGTATTTCTGCCGCAGGTGCGTCTTCGGGCATGTCGGTGTGGAGCATTCTGGTGTTTCCGGCACTGTTTGCCAGCGGCATGGCGCTGGTCGATTCACTGGACAATTTTGTGATGGTCGGTGCCTACGGCTGGGCGTTTGATAAACCGGTACGCAAGCTCTATTACAACATGACCATTACCGCCACCAGCGTGGTGATCGCCCTGTTTATCGGCGGACTGGAAGCACTCGGACTGGTGGCCGACAAACTCGATTTGCACGGCGGATTATGGACCATTGTAGAACGCCTTAATGACAATATGGGCAGCGTCGGATACGCCGCCGTGGCGATTTTCCTGGTGTTCTGGGGCATCTCTGCGCTCAATTACCGCCGTAAAGGCTACGACAATCTGGCAGTGTGATCGTCTTTAAAATCAGGCGTCGTTCGGCAAGGTGATCTGTTTTTCCAGACGCAGCGATCCGCCGTCCGTCACCGTGATCATAATTTGGGTTTTACTGCCAGGCTGAACGGAGAAACGCATACGGCCCAGCGGTTGTGGCTGGTTAGCGGTCAGATTGACATTGCTGCTCTGGCGGCTGGTGCTGCTGCCGGACACGCCTTCCTGTGAAACGGAAACCGCCACCTGACAGGCGCAGGCTTTAGTGAGATTGACCATCGGGGTAATGACATAGGTCTGCGCGTCGTTGTGGGTGTCGAACCACAGCTGGTTGGACATCACGGCGGCAATCAGGAGCAAATGCATGGCGTTTATCCTCAGAGTTCATTCGAAAAAAAACAGGGCTAGTGCCCTGTTTTGCTGTGATCCTCCCCTTCGCAGGGGTGGAAGCGTTATCAGTTTTGTGACGCATACGCCAGGTTAGCTGTACCGACCTGAGTAATGCTGGTCAGAGAGCCATTGGCGCTTTGTGACGCCTGAGCGTAGTTGCCTGAACCATTCTGGGAGACAAGCACTTTACTGCCGTTTGCGCTCTGCGCCACGTTGGCACCGTTGTAATCACCCTTTTGCACTACGCTGATCAGGCTGCCATCACCGGTCTGATTGGTGCTGGAGCTGTTTCTGTAGCCATCCTGATTAACCGCTGTCAGCGATTTTTGAGCGCCAGTCTGCGTGGCATTCGCCAGGTTTGAGGTACCCTGTTGGTAAATCTGAATTTCAGAATTCCACTGAGTCGCAGTGAATGTCGGCACTGTGGATGGAGGGGTTGACGGATTACCGCCACCACCGCCGCCATGATTTGAACCGGTTGCAAACGCGCTGCCACTGACGACTAAAGCGGAGACTGCCACAATTTTCCAAAGTTTCATGATGCTACCCCATTGGTTTAATATCGGATGTCATGTTTTACCCTTCATATTTCGAGTTGCAGATGCGTTGGCTGCGCTCGCTCACCCCCGTCGCTTAGTTATCTAAGCTCCCGGTGATTCCCGACCTTGCCGCCTTCCTGCACCTCAAACTATTTTGGGTATGATTTTGTATTAATGCTGTGTCACTCTAATCGCCATTCCTGACGAGTTTTGTACGACACCGCTGCTCTGGTTCGTACCATTCTGGCGAATTTCCGTCACACTCCGGCCTTTTTGCAGAATGTAAGCCGTATTGCCAAAATTCTGTTGCGTAATGGATGCATCCCCGCCGGCGCTTTGCGAAATATAAGCAAAGTTATCGCTGCCGCTTTGGGATATATCGGCGTTATTTCCATTACCTCGCTGATTTACCACCGCAGTATTTTCTGACCCTGACTGACGGATGACGCTGGAATTGCCGTACCCCGCCTGATTATTTGCAGCCAGATTACTATTACCGTTCTGGTAAATCGTTGATGAATTCCCCGATGAATTCCTCGCGCCAGCGAAGACTTGTTCCGGACTATCACTACTCATTTCCGAATAAGCCATATCAAACTGCTGAGCGTGAACGACCCAGGAGAATGAAAGTAACGCCAGGGTCAGTAAAGTCTTTTTCATTTCGTCACCTGTATATCTCCGGCGACTGTGTATTAGCTCACCGGGTTATTGCTGTTGACGAATTGATTATGATGTTTGTCGGAAATAAGAAACTCACCCGCACGTCGTATTTTAATTTTTAACTTCATTAAAAAGTATGAGATGTCACTTCTCATGCGGATTGACCAGAATGTTTCAGTAATACGTCAGTGACGCTAATCGACCCCATGGCATTAATCCTAAAGTGCCAGGAAACTCCGGCGCAAATAATCACACAAATGCAACTATTCCTAATCCCCTTGCGGTTTAAAAATGGCCTTAAAAGAGATCGCCGCCACATTTCCACCCCTTATCATTCCGGCTTTTACGGTATTTAGGGTGCCCGCCGGGTGCTTTACGCAGGCATATTCAGGTCTTAAAACGGCCTAACCTAAGTGAAATCGATTATACAGTAAGCAGTTATTTGAGTTATTAAAGAGGAATCATGCACCAGATTGCTGTATCCCGTGGATTATTCAGACCGGCATTTATTTAAATGTGCTGTCATAACAAGGCCAAACGTTAAGATAATGTAAATCCATTACTTAAGGTTTATTTAACATGCACGGCTCATGCAAATGGCAATACATTAAGAAAATTTTATACATTTTACGTTACATTTTGAAACATAAATAAGCCTTGCGTAAGGTCATCCAAAAGCTAAATTGAGTCTGTACCGCACATAGAGCGACTTAAAATATTGTGCGCCTCACGCTGCGTTTATTTGCTACTTTCAGATATGCACAGCAAATATAAAGCTATAGATTTAGCACATAATATCTCAGTCTATTACCGGTCTGTTTATACAAAGACGCGGCAGGCTGTGGCTATAAAAATCAGGGCAGGGTTTCATTATGAGTAATGAAGCAGCAATCAATAATAATATTCTTTTATTAGTGACTAAACCATCATTACAAGCCAGTGCTTTACTGCAGCAATTAAAACAGCAACTTTGTGTCAATACCCGGTTACACAGCATTCATAAAACACTTGAGGATCAGTATCTTCATCAGACGCTTATTCTTTTCGACATGATGGAAGCTGACCGGCGGATTATTGAGGTCTGGCAATCCGCCATTAACCGTTATCACGAGAGTGTGAAGTTATTATTATTAAATACGCCCGATAATTATCATTTTCGGGAAATAGAAACCTGGCCGCGAATAAGCGCTGTTTTTTATCTTTCTACTGACGAAGAACATCTGGTGGAGGGGATCCGCAGCGTGATCCGCGGAGAATGCTACTTCTCTCAGGGTTTCGCCAGCTATCTGATCAATCAGTCCGGTGCCTTCCGGCACATGCATTCAGAAGATACCGGCCTGACTCATCGCGAAAAAGAGATCCTCAATAAGTTACGCGTGGGTGCGTCCAACACGGAAATCGCACAGCTTTTGTTTATCAGTGAGAACACCGTCAAGACGCATCTTTATAATTTATTTAGGAAAATTTCGGTAAAAAACCGTACTCAGGCGGCGTCCTGGGCGAATGACAATCTCAAGCGCTGACATCATGACTATTTGCATCAGGACCTTCTGGCTCTGGCTGGCGCTGCTCTGCGCCACCTGCCTGCACGTACAGGCTGCGGATATCAAAGACCCGGGGCTGATTACCGACCGGACAGTGACGTCGGTGGGGCACGATTTTTATCGCAGCTTCACCGCCAAATGGGAACAGAACTACCCGGAAACCATCACGATTTCAGAAAGACCCAGCGCCCGCTGGGGCAGTTGGATCACCATAAAGATAGGTCAGGACACCCTTTATCAAACTCTGTTGTTTCCTAACCGTCACAACTTTGAGAAGGACGTCGACACCGCACTGGCTGGCGTGACGGAGGCGTTATCACGACGCCAGCTGGACAAAGCGTTACTTGGCACCGGGGATCTTGCCCATGACGAATTTTAATGCACAGCCTCTTTTAAGGAGAGCATCGTGAATATTCCAGTCTCTGCTTCGCGCTCAGTCATGCTGCTGGCATTACTGACGGCGTCCCCGGTTTCCTGGGGAGGCAACATGGTTTTCCAGTTCATTAACCCGAATTTCGGCGGCAACCCGAATAATGGCGCGTTCCTGCTCAATGAAGCCCAGGCGCAAAACTCCTATAAGGATCCGGATTCGTACGATTTCGGCACTACCGGCACCTCTGCGCTGGATAACTTCACCGCATCGATTCAGTCGCAGCTGCTGGGCAGTCTGATGGGCAACGTGAATCAGGGCAAACCGGGGCGGCTGGTGACGCAGGACTTTATTGTGGATATCCAGAATACCGACGGGCAACTGGTGATGAATGTCACCGACCGTAAAACAGGCAAGATTTCCACCATTCAGGTTCAGGGCCTGTCTGCTACTACCAACTGATTCCGGCGACAAATAAAAACAGGAACAACATCATGCGCAGCTATTTATTACTCATCGCAGTTTTTGTGTTGAGCGGGTGTCTCACAGCGCCCCCGAAAGAAGCCGCCAGACCGACATTATTGCCACGGGCACCGAGTTATACCGACCTGACTCATCTCCCGGCACCGAAGGGACGTGTATTTGTCTCCGTTTATAATATTCAGGATGAAACCGGTCAGTTCAAACCGTATCCGGCGAGTAACTTCTCGACTGCGGTGCCGCAAAGCGCCACGGCCATGCTGGTCTCGGCGCTAAAAGACTCTAAATGGTTTATTCCGCTGGAACGTCAGGGACTGCAAAACCTGCTCAATGAACGCAAAATTATCCGTGCGGCTCAGGAAAACGGCAGCGTCGCTATCAATAATCAGCGTCCGCTTTCTTCTTTAGTGGCGGCAAATATTCTGATTGAAGGCTCGATTATCGGCTATGAAAGCAATGTGAAATCGGGCGGCATAGGGGCGCGTTACTTCGGTATCGGTGCCAGTACGCAGTACCAGTTGGACCAGATAGCCGTGAACCTGCGTGCTGTCGACGTCAATACCGGGGAAGTTCTGTCGTCTGTGAATACCAGCAAGACGATTTTGTCGTATGAAGTGCAGGCCGGGGTGTTCCGCTTTATCGACTATCAGCGTCTGCTGGAAGGCGAACTGGGCTATACCACCAACGAGCCGGTGATGTTGTGCCTGATGTCGGCCATTGAATCCGGGGTTATTTATCTGGTCAATGACGGTATCGACCGTAATCTGTGGCAATTGCAGAATCCGTCGGAAGTGAATTCGCCGATACTGCAACGCTACAAAAACAGCGTTGTCCCTGCCGAATCCTGACAGGGCAGTTGGCGAAGGGAAGGGGTGGGTTGACACCCCTTACCTTCTTTTTTAAGCATTTAAGCAAACATCAGGTTTTATTCTCTTCGCTTTTCACCGCCTGACGGTAATTATTCACCCGCTTTTTGTCCTCGAGATTGAAGTCAGGGTCGAGATAAATACTCAGTCGTTTGATCAGTAAATCGTCAAATGCAAACACCGTACAGAAATGATGACTGCCGGCTTCCGAGGTCGGCCAGCGGTCGCCGTTTTGCATCACACCACGCATCTGCCCTTCCAGTACAATGGTGTCGCCATCGCTGAGAAACCGGAAAGCATCCTGAATATGCTGGATCTTATCGATTTCCAGGGCGAAGCGTTTACCCAGTTCTCCCAGGGATGATTTCCCCTGCGCGGTGCCAAATTTCGGAAAAAACAGCACCACATCTTCAGCAAAGAGATCCAGCAAAGTCGAATCTGCCTGATCCAGTTTGGCGTAGAAATTCTTAACGATTTCAATGCGTTTTTCTTTCAGTTCGTGTTCTGACATTTTCACCTCGAAATTCTCCATCCAATACCTAAGCCTAGTGACTGCGGCTGATTTTGCCAGTTATGTGGTGATGCTCACAAAATGCGCACCCTGCCCCGGAAAAGAGTTTTCTGCACAGGAACACGGAACCCATTACACTGGCGTACGTTTTTACCCTTACTTCCTCTTACACTTTCGGAGAGTCACGGATGTCTCAGTTCAATCGGGCCGGCCTCAGTTTGCCCCCACTGCCCGTTCCCTCCCGCTGGCTTATCATGGTTATCTGCCTGCTGCAGGGACTTTTGCTGTATTACTTTTTCTCAGACAGCCAGGCGGTCACGCGGTCGGTTTTCTCCCACAGTATTTACGGCCAGACTATGGCATTCACATTACCGGTGCTGATTTCGTTGTCGCTGGTACAGCTGAATGACCGCCGGTGCTGGGGTGCAATGGCGTTGATTACCTTGCTGCTGGCAGGGCTGGCAACGTGGGTGAAAAGTAATGTGACCGGCACACCGGCAGATTCGGTGATGGTGCCGTTTAACCTTTCGCTGGTGATGATGGTATTTTTTGTGCTGCCCTGGTTACAGGTGCAGACGTTCCCGGCGCAGAACCGTTACCGGTACGCCCATCTTGCCGCCTGCTACAGCCAGAATATGCTGTGTGCGATGCTCACTTTCCTGCTGATGCTGCTGACCGTCGGTGTACTGGCGTTGTGCGCTGCCCTGTTCCGGGTGATTGGCATTGAATACTTCCACGCGCTGTTTTTCGATACGCCACTGTTTATGCATCTGGTTTTCGGGCTGCTGCTGGGGATAAGCATCATCACCTGCCGCACACAACCGGCGCTGATGAACACCACCCGCAATATTATCCGTTTCATTCTCAAAGGCCTGCTGCCTCTGGTGGCGTTCGTTGCGCTGATCTTCCTGTTCGCCCTGCCGTTCACCGGTCTGACGGCGTTGTCGAAAACCTGGTCCGCCGCCAGTCTGCTGACCATTATGGCGCTGAGTCTGCTGGTGCTGGTGAACGTCGTGCGCGAAACGGACAGCGGGGTGAAACCTTATCCGCAGGCTGTCCGCTGGCTGGTCAATGCAGCCATCCTGCTGCTGCCGGTGTATGCCGCGCTGGCGCTGTATTCTACCGGTCTTCGCGTCTCGCAATACGGCTGGACGCCGCAGCGCCTGTGGGCGGTGGTGATTATTGCGGTCACGCTGACAGCGTCGCTTTGCTACAGTTCTTCCGTTTTCGATAAACGCCCGGACTGGCTTTCACGTCTGAATCAGTTCAATAAACCGCTGTCATTGTTAGTTGTATTGCTGGTTATCGCGGTCAACAGCCCGCTGCTCGATCCTTACCGTATCAGTGTGAACAGTCAGATTGCACGGCTCGACAGCGGTAAAACGCAGGCGAAAGATTTTGATCTCAAATTACTGCGCTTTGAAACCGGCCGTCGTGGCAATGAGGCGCTGGCGAAACTGCTGCAACATCCTGCATTTACCGCTGATCCGCGCCTGCTTGCCACGGTGAAAAATACCCTGGCAATGACCTCACGCTGGGGCTCATACAATGATAAAGAGGCCGATGCACTGGCTAAAAATTATCGTGTTGAGGAGGCGAAAAAGATGATCACGCTGGCGAAAGGCGCAGTGCAGCCGGATGACGGCTGGTGGAAAGGTCTTCCTGCGCTGGAACAATATCGCAACACACTACGCGATTGTCTGAGCGTTCAGGGCGTGTGTATCGTCAACACGCTGGATCTTAACAGTGACAGACAGAAAGAAATCCTGCTCTGTAATACGCTGGATGCGCCTTCCGTCAACTGCCGGGTTTACGCGAAGCAGGCCGGACAGTGGGCGCAAAGCGGTGAACTTTATCTGTATCAGGAAAAAGATAAAGAGACGCTGATCCAGGCACTGCGCAACGGTGAAGTTAAACCCGCGCCGCGCAAATGGGCGGATATCCAGATCGAAGGGAAGCGTCGCGTGGTGCATTACCAGCAGGATGAAAACTGATTTATCCGCCAGTCACCGGCAGGATCTCTGCCGGTGAACCCGCCGTTAAGGCGTCATGCGTAACAGGGTGTCATCTTTACGGAAGTAATGATGATAAATCGCTGCCAGCGCATGTAAGCCAATCAGGTAATAACCGCAGTTCGCCAGAAACACATGAATCTGTTTAACCGTGCTGCGCACGGAGGGATCCGGCGTCACGAACTGCGGCACCTGCCAGCCAAACAATACCCAGTCACGTCCGCCAAATTCCAGCGTCAGCACGCCAAGCACCGGCAGCGAGAGAAATAACAGATACAACACGCCATGTACCGCGTGCGATGCCGCAATCTGCCATCGTGGCAAAGGCGGCGTGATAACGGGCGTGGCATAACGGGTACGCAGGAACACACGCACCCACATCAGCAGCCAGACGCAAATCCCGAAATTAAAATGCAGTAATCGCACCAGCGGCTGGTTATCTTCCGGAAAATAGTCGCGGGTCAGCATCGCGGTATACGTCAGAATAATCATCAGTAAGGTTGCCCAGTGCAGGCTTATTTGCGACAGCGAATAACGGTTTTTCATGAGCAATTTCCTGGCCGGAGGATATTAAAGGCGAAATCAAAAGTGACAGAGTGAGTATAGAGAGGAATTACGCAGACTTTGTGGATAAGGCCGGGCGATAAGGATAAAGAAGTTAAAGCACAGAGATAAAAAAACCGGGCCAAAGCCCGGTCTGATTTGCTGAGGCGACTTATGCGCCGACAGAAGGATCCGGCCCAACCGGCGGTTCACTGCTGGTTTTTTTCGGGGCCAGTAAACCGTCAGCACGGAACATCGCTTTGATACCGCGAATGGCCTGACGGATACGATCCTGATTTTCGATCAGAGCGAAACGGACGTGCGTATCACCGTAATCACCAAAACCGATGCCCGGAGACACGCAGACTTTCGCGTCAGACAGCAGACGTTTGGCGAACTCCAGCGAACCTAAATGCGCATACGCCGGGGGGATTTTTGCCCAGACATACATCGACGCTTTCGGGTTTTCCACCATCCAGCCCGCTTCATGCAGCCCGCGCACCAGCACATTACGACGCTGACGGTATTGCTCGGCGATGTCTTTCACACATTGCTGATCGCCTTCCAGCGCGGCAATCGCAGCAACCTGTAACGGCGTGAACGTCCCGTAATCGTGATAACTTTTGATACGCGCCAGCGCGCTGACCAGCTCAGGATTGCCGACCATAAAGCCGATACGCCAGCCCGCCATGTTGTAGCTTTTCGACAGGGTGAAGAACTCTACCGCAATATCTTTCGCGCCCGGCACCTGCATGATCGACGGCGCTTTCCAGCCGTCGTACACGATATCCGCGTAGGCCAGATCGTGAATAACCAGCACGTTGTATTGTTTGGCCAGCGCGACCACGCGTTCGAAGAAGTCCAGCTCTACGCATTGCGCCGTCGGGTTGGACGGAAAGCCGAGGATCATCATTTTCGGACGAGGAATGGTTTCGCGAATGGCTTTTTCCAGTTCTGCAAAGAAATCCACACCTTCTGCCAGCGGCACGGATCGCACCTGAGCACCGGCGATCACTGCGCCGTAAATGTGGATCGGATAACTTGGGTTTGGCACCAGAACGGTATCGCCATGATCGAGAGTGGCCAGCATAAGATGCGCCAGACCTTCTTTCGAACCGATGGTGACGATAGCTTCGCTTTCCGGGTCGATGTCCACCTGATAACGGTCGGCGTACCAGCGGGAAATCGCACGACGCAGACGCGGAATACCGCGTGACGTTGAGTAACCGTGGGTGTCTTCGCGCTGCGCAACCTGCACCATTTTTTCCACAATGTGCGGCGGTGTCGGGCCGTCAGGGTTACCCATGCTGAAATCAATAATGTCTTCGCCGCGATGGCGTGCGGCCATTTTCAGTTCAGCGGTGATGTTGAAAACATAAGGGGGAAGACGATCAATACGTGAAAAACGACGTGGTGAACTGGAATCAGCCATAATTTCCTCTGGGATACGTAAGCGCCCGGACCGTCCGAGCGACGCTGGCCGCGTTGCGGCCTTCAACGAACATAACGCAGAGAAAAACAGCTGTCGAGATACTGAGCGTTTTTTTTTTACGGACGCGGATCGGTTGCCAGCAGCCCCAGCAGCCAGTCGTTCTTCCACTCGTCGCCAATCCGGTAACTGTCGCGCAAACGCCCTTCCATCTGAAAACCGCATTTCTCCAGCACGCGGCGCGAACCGTCATTGCCTTCCAGTACGTTGGCCTGCAGGCGGTGAAATCCGCAGTGGTCAAAAGCAAAGTTCAGCACTTCACGCAGGGATTCCACCGCGTAGCCTTTACGCTGATGCTCGGGCGCGAGAATAAACCCCACTTCGCCCTGTTTATAAGGCCGCCAGTCCGGGAAGAATCCGGTCAGCCCCACGGCGGCGCCGGTCTCTTTTTCGCGGATCAGCAAGCATAACCAAAAATCGCAATAGCGATCCCAGTTGCCCAGCCGCTGTTCGAAACGGGTATGAACCTGAGCGGGCATCTCGATATCGCCGATAAAACGCATCACCTCCGGCGTCTGGTACAACCGCAAGAAAAATGCCCAGTCGTCAGCCTGGATGGGCTGCATAATCAGCCGCGGCGTGGATAACGAAATCATCTCAGTTGGCTCTCCTGTGTCTGCCGATGGTGAAAGTCTGACCTTTTACATATAATAACGGCTGAATCCATTTGGCACGCTTATCTTTACGGCGCGCAAAGAGTTAATCTGCTATGCCTCACATTTTCGATATGTTGCTGGCGGTCTTTGACCGCGCGGCGCTGATGCTCATTTGTCTGTTTTTCCTCACGCGTACCCCGCTGTTCCGTAAACTGCTGCATAAAGAAAACGAGAGCCACACGCCGCTGGAGCTGGCGGCGGTGACCGCCATTTTCTCGCTGTTTGCGATTTTCGGTACGCTTTCCGGGATCAACGTCGAAGGCTCGCTGATTAACGTACGCACCATCGCCATTATGTCCGGCGGGATCTTGTTCGGCTCCTGGGTCGGGATTATCACCGGCCTGATTTCAGGCACGCACCGTTTTCTCATCGACATTCACGGACCGACGTCAATTCCGTGCCTGATCACCAGTATTACTGCCGGTTTCCTTTCCGGTTACATCAACAAAAAAGTCAAAAAAGCGCTGCACTGGAAAGTCGGGATCATCGCCGGAATGCTGTGCGAAACACTGACCATGGTGCTGATTCTGCTGATGGCACGCCCATTTTCGCTCGGACTGGATATCGTCATGAATATCGCCGCACCGCTGATCCTCGGAGCCAGTTCCATCGGCCTGATTGTATTACTGGTGCAAAGCGTCGAAGATGAAAAGGAAGTCATCGCCGCACGACAGGCGCGGCTGGCACTGGATATCGCCAATAAAACGCTGCCCTATTTCCGTAATATAGACGGCCGTAATATCGAAGGCCGAAATATCAACGCCGAATCCCTGGCCAGCATCTGCCGCATTATCCGCGAGGATATCGATGCCGATGCGGTGGCTATCACGGATACTAAAAACATACTGGCATACGTCGGCGTGGGCGCGGATGAATACAATATCGGTCATGAATCGCTGAGTGAGATGACCAAAGCCACACTGGAAAGCGGCGAGATCACGGTCAGAAACAATGATGAAATGGATCGCACGCCGCAGATCCACTCGCTGATTATTATTCCCCTGTGGGAAAAAGGCGAAGTGACCGGCTCGCTGAAAATTTATTATTGTGACCCGCACCGTATTACGTATTCGCTGAAAGTGATGGCCATCGGGCTGTCGCAAATAATGTCCACGCAGATGGAAGTCTCACGTACTGAACAACTGCGCGAAATGGCCAATAAAGCGGAAATGCGCGCATTGCAGAGCAAGATAAACCCGCATTTCCTGTTTAACGCGCTGAATGCGATTTCATCGTCGATCCGCGCCCGCCCTGACGTGGCGCGTCAGCTGATCATCAATCTTTCCCGTTATCTGCGCTACAACCTGGAACTGAATGACGAGCTGATCGACCTGCGTAAAGAACTGCATCAGATACAGGATTACATCGCCATCGAACAGGCGCGTTTTGGCAGCAAACTGACGGTGATTTATGACATTGATGACGATATTTCGGTGAAAATTCCCAGTCTGCTGATCCAGCCACTGGTAGAAAACGCGATTGTTCACGGCATTCAGAAATGCAGCGGAAAAGGCGTGGTGGTGATTTCAGTTAAGCATCAGGCTGAGGGGATTAAAGTTTCCGTGAAAGACACCGGCCATGGCATTAATCAGGAAACCATTGACCGCGTGGCACGCAATGAAATGCCCGGTAATAAAATCGGCCTGCTGAATGTGCATCACCGCGTTTCGTTGTTATACGGGCAGGGTCTGACCATCCGGCGACTGGAGCCGGGCACCGATATTTCTTTTGTTATTACTCACGCTCCTGCGAAAGTCACGGCGGCCATACAGAGCCAGATAGCCTGATCCGCAGGGCGTTTTTCGTTTTACCCGCCCGCCTTTCGGGCCACCGCACCAGGGAGATAATTCAGTGAAAGCAATTATCGTCGAAGATGAAGTACCGGCTCAGGAAGAGCTGAGTTATCTGATCAATACGCACAGCAGCATTCAGGTTGAAGCAATATTTGATGACGGACTGGACGTGCTTAAATATCTGCAATCGCATGAAGTGGATGCGATTTTTCTCGATATCAGCATTCCTTCGCTCGACGGCGTTTTACTGGCGCAAAATATCAGTAAATTTGCCCATAAACCTTATATCGTTTTCATCACCGCCTATAAAGAACACGCTGCAGAAGCCTTTGAAATCGAAGCGTTTGATTACATTCTCAAGCCTTATCATGAGTCACGTATTGTCACTATGCTGCAAAAGCTGGAGTCGCATTTTCGCCGTGATAAAGAACTGGCTGGTAAAGAGACCGGAGAGAAACAGGAAGGGATCCCGCCTGTAACCGGCAACGCGCAGCGGGTGAGTCACAGTATTAATCTGATCAAAGACGAGCGGATTATTGTCACGGATATCAACGATATTTATTACGCCGCCGCGCAGGAAAAGGTGACGCAGGTCTATACCCGCAAAGAAGAATTCACCATGCCGATGAATATCACCGAATTGTGCAACCGCTTGCCGGAGGAGCATTTCTTCCGCTGCCATCGCTCATATTGCGTGAATCTGTCAAAAATCCGCGAGATCGTACCCTGGTTCAACAATACTTATATTTTGCGCTTAAGCGATTTAGATTTCGAAGTACCCGTGAGTCGCAGCAAGGTGAAAGAATTCAGGCAGTTAATGCGGTTCTGATGGGGGCCTGACGGGTTCTGAGACGGAGGGCGTTATTTTTTGGCGTCTGACTCTGAATTATTACAAAAATGTCATCAACCCGTCATCCTCAGGTTAGCCAGTAATCAGTAGACTTTGTTTCGTCAAGACAGAGGATATTTCGTACTTTCCCATGTCAGTGATGAGAAAAACCTAAATATAGCTCTGCAAAATATTCTGCGTTATTAACAAATAACATTGAGTTCAAAAGGACGAACATATGTTTAAAAAGAAATTATTACTCGCCGGTATTATCAATGCTCTGTGTCTGACGTCTGCGTATGCAGCGAACCCTCTTAGCGTCCACGTTCTGAACCTGCAAAACGGGCTGCCATCACAGGGTGTAAGCGTATCGCTCGAGAAGCAGGAAGGTAACAAATGGGTGCAGTTGAGCAGCGGAGTAACCAACGAACAGGGAAGAATTCCGGCGCTGTATCCCAATGAAAATGTGATGGAGAAAGGGAATTATCGGGTAACGTTCAAAACCGGCGAATGGTTTGAAAAGCACCATACCGCTTCATTTTTCCCGGAAATCCCCGTTATTTTTAAAGCAGATGGCTCAGTGCCTCACTATCACATTCCTCTGCTTGTGAGTCCTTACGGCTTCTCGACTTACCGCGGGAATTAAAGTCAGCAAAGCAATAATGATGGGAGTTTGCTCCTCCCCTGCGATGGGGAGGAGCAAAACTTAGATCGTCATACCAATTGACTGACGTAAGTACGCACCTGCACCCAGCAACCCTGGCTGATCGTGGGTGATCAGGAATACCGGAATATCCATCAGGTAATCTTTGAAGCGGCCTTTATCTTCAAATGCGGCGCGGAAACCGGACGCTTTGAAGAATTCGAGGAAGCGCGGAACAATGCCGCCAGCGATGTATACACCGCCAAATGTCCCCATGTTCAGCGCCAGATTGCCACCGAAACGTCCCATGATCACACAGAACAGCGACAGCGCGCGGCGGCAGTCGACGTTCTCATCAGACAGTGCCAGTTCGGTCACGTCTTTCGGTTTGAAGTTTTCCGGCACGCGGTCGTCCGATTTCACGATAGCGCGATAAAGATTCACCAGCCCCGGACCGGAAAGGATCCGCTCGGCAGATACGTGGCCCATTTCGGTACGCAGCTGCTCAAGAATAATGTCTTCTTCTTCGCTGTTCGGTGCGAAATCAACATGACCGCCCTCGCCCGGCAGGCTAAGCCACTGCTTGTTAGCGTGGATCAGATGCGCGACACCCAGACCGGTACCGGCGCCATAGATCACAGCCGGTTTTCCGTCCTGCGCTTTTTTACCGCCGAACTGCAATAAATCCTCTTCTTTCAACATCGGGATCGCCATCGAGACGGCGGTGAAATCGTTGATCACTTCCAGATGTTGCAGACCTAAACTTTTCTTCATTTCTGCAATGGAGAATGCCCAGGTGTGGTTAGTCATTGCCACCCAGTCGCCGGTGATCGGGCAGGCAATGGCGATGCAGGCATCTTCAATTTCCTGTTTTTGCTCAGTAAGATACTCACGGACTGTGGCTTCGAGGCTGTCATATTCCAGCCCGGAGAAGGTCTTCGCCTGCGAAATCTCGCCGCTGTCCAGCGCACAAAGCGCCAGACGGCAGTTAGTGCCCCCGACATCGCCCACCAGGGAGTATTTGGTCATGTTAATCTCCGCAAAAGTAAATTCGTTATGCTGCGCTAAAGAGTACGCTGCCAGACACGCAGATGTAAGTTGTCTTCATCAATTAAAGCGACTGGCGAAACCCCGCCCGTGGGGCAAAGCTTACAGTTTCGTGTGGGCAAAATAGCGGTAATTGCTATACGCTGCAACGCAGTTTTGAACCCGCGCACATTTATGCGGTATGTCACACAAAATAATGTTGAGCGTCCGCAAACAGACTTCGCCAGGATTCATCTAAGCTATTAGGGCAAACAAAGCGATAACGATAAATAAGGAAATTCTTGCATGTTTCATCCTCGCGCCAGAATTATGCTGGCTTTCGCCCTGCCCGCCGTCATTATCGGGGTGCTGTCCAGCCTGATTCTGGTCTTTCTCATGATGATCGCCGGTGCATTGCAAAACCTGCTGTGGCAACACATTCCCGCCGTTTTACAGGTGAATACGGAGTCTGCCAGCTGGACACTGTTTATGCTGACGCTCACCGGCATCGGTGTTGGCGCGATTATCAAGTATATGCCAGGCCACGCAGGGCCGGATCCGGCCACTGAATCGCTGATTGGCGCGCCGGTGGCGGTTAACGCATTACCGGGTCTGGCGCTGGCGCTGATGGTCGGACTGGCCGGCGGCGTCAGTCTGGGGCCGGAACATCCGGTCACGGTGATTAATATCGCACTGGTGGCGTGGCTGGGTGGACGCCTGATGCCTAAAGTGCCGACCACTGACTGGGTCATTCTGGCCGCAGCCGGGACTATCGGCGCACTGTTTGGCACGCCGGTCGCGGCGGCGCTGATTTTCTCGCAAACCCTCGGTACCAATAAAGATGTGCCGTTGTGGGATCGCCTGTTTGCCCCTTTGCTTGCCGCCGGTGCCGGTGCGCTGACCACCGATCAGTTCTTCCAGCCGGATTTCTCGCTCAGCATTCCTTCTTATGATTCTTCCAGCCTGATCGACATTTTCAGTGGCTCCGTCGTGGTGCTGATCGCCATCGCTCTGGGGATGATCGCCGTGTGGCTGTTCCCGCATATGCACCGGCTGTTCAATACGATTCAGAATCCGATATTACGCCTCGGCCTTGGCGGTTTTGTGCTGGGTCTGCTGGCGCTGATCGGCGGAGAAATCACGCTGTTCAAAGGTCTGGATGAAATGAAAGAGCTGGCACATTCCAATCAGCTGTTTGAGATGGGACCTCTGCTGGCGATTACGCTCACCAAACTCGCGGCATTAGTGGTCGCTGCCGCCTGTGGTTTTCGTGGCGGGCGCATTTTCCCGGCAGTATTTGTCGGGGTATCGCTCGGGTTGATGTTGCATCAGTACGCACCGGATGTGCCCGCAGCGGTAACGGTTTCATGTGCGGTAATGGGGATGGTGCTGGTGGTGACACGCGACGGCTGGCTGAGTCTGTTTATGGCTGCCGCCGTGGTGCCGGGGCTGAAACTGTTGCCATTGCTGTGCATTGTCATGCTGCCAGCCTGGCTGATGCTGGCCGGTAAGCCGCTGATGCAGGTTGCAAAACAGCGGCTGAACCGGCAGATCACAGAAGAAGATTAATCCTGTTTTAACGCAAATTCCGCCGCCGCCAGCGCATGAATGGCGGTGGTGTCGAACACCGGTACGCTCGCGTCTTCGGCACCGACCAGCAGGGTGATTTCGGTACATCCAAGAATGATCCCTTCCACGCCCTGCTGTTCTAATTTACTAATAATCCGGCGATATTCCTCGCGGGAATCCTCCTTAATCATGCCCAGACACAGCTCTTCGTAAATGATGCGGTGGACAATCGCCCGGTCGGCTTCGTCAGGCGTCACCACGTCAATCTGATGCTTTTCCTGCAAACGTCCGCGGTAGAAATCCTGTTCCATGGTGAAACGCGTGCCGAGCAGGCCGATTTTACGCAGGCCCTGCCCTTTGATTTTTTCGGCCGTCGCATCGGCGATATGCAGCAGCGGCAGGCCACCGATGCGTTCGATATCGTCCGCGACTTTATGCATGGTGTTGGTGCACACGACGATAACGTCCGCGCCAGCGCGCGCCAGTGAATTCGCGGCGTTACCGAGAATTTCACCCGCCTGCTGCCAGTCACCGGCCATTTGCAGCTTTTCGATTTCATAAAAATCGACGCTGTAGAGAAACAGTTTGGCCGAATGCAAGCCACCCAGTTGCTGTTTCACATGCTCATTGATCATGCGGTAATACGGCACGGTGGATTCCCAGCTCATACCGCCAATCAGCCCTAACGTTTTCATCTTGACGCCCTGTATTTTCCGGATGCCAAAACCATAACCGACAAAAATCCCGCAGACAAAGAAAATGTCGGCGGGCTTTTTTGTGCTGCTTTACGGCAATGAGAATTACTGTTTAGCTGGGCAATCCTCTGCTGCCAGACGACGGTTCATCCAGCGCTGACGGAGCGTGTCGTAAACCCAGTTGTACGCCACGGTATACGGCAGGAAGAACAGGAAGAACCCGATTTCCAGCATAAAGGCGTCCAGCAGTCCGATGCCCAGCCACAGCGCGGCAATCGGCAGACCAATTATGATAAATCCGCCTTCGAAGCCCAGCGCGTGCGCCACGCGGATTTTAAATGTCCGCACCACACGGGAAACCGGCCAGAATTTGTCAAACAGGCTGTTATAGACGATGTTCCAGACCATCGCTGTCGTTGACAGCATGATTGCCAGTGCGCCCATTTCCCAGACCGGTTTGTTCAGCGCCCAGGCGGCGGCCGGCGCTGAAATCAGCACGGCGAGGGTTTCAAAACCTACCGCATGGAAGATGCGTTCGCCGAATGTTTTCTGAGAGATATTCCGTGTTTGCTTAGACATAAAAACCTGCCTGATTCCCGATTGTTGTTACGTTAATTGCTACGTGACGGCTGTCACAGGCGGTCATTATCATCACTAAATAAGATAGGTAAAAGATAGAAAGTATTGATAAAATAGATGGATTGAAATCAAAGGATCATCTTATGCGTTATTCCCCGGAAGCCCTGATAGCCTTTGTCGAAGCCGCCGATGCCGGATCGTTTTCAGCGGCAGCGCGTAAGCTGCGCAAAAGTCAGTCCACCGTCAGCACGGCAATTGCCAATCTGGAAGTAGATTTAGGCGTCACATTATTTGACCGCCAGAGCCGGCATCCGGTGCTGACTCCTGCGGGACAGCGCGTGCTGAGCCATGTTCAGGCCATTCTGGCCGCCAGCGAACGGCTCGATGAACTGGCGGTACGCTTATCAACGCAGGTGGAAACCCGCCTGACGTTTGTGCTGTCCGATACTTATCAGCCGACCCATCACGAAGCGCTGCTGCGCCGCTTTGAGCGCCGGTATCCGGATATTGAATTTGAGTGTCAGATAGCCGAGGATCAGGACGTGATCGACCTGTTGCAGTCAGGCCGCGCGCATATCGGCATGGTTGAAGTGCAGGCGAGTTATCCGCCGGATATCGGTGTGGCGCGCCTGCCGGAGCAAACGGATATGTCGATTTTTTGCAGCCGCGAGCATCCGCTGGCAAAAATGACTGACCCGCAACCCGAGCAATTAAACACCTTTCGCCAGCTCTGTCTGCAACCTTACAGCCGCCGGGAAATGCCCAAAGCGCAGGGGCAAATCTGGTCAGCGCCCAGTTATCTGATGCTGCTGGAAATGGCGGAACAGGGATTTGGCTGGGCGACGTTGCCGCACTGGCTGGTGAAGCAGTTCGGACATGACAAACTGGTCAGCCTGCCGATGCGCGGCTGGCCGAAGCAGATCTCGGTGGATGCAGTGTGGAGTAAGAACAATCAGCCCGGTCCGGCGGGATCCTGGTTCATCGACCAGCTCATTGACCCGCCGTTACCGGAAACCGGTTTACTGCCCTGAGTTACGCTTTGCCAGCGATTTGGTGACAGAATTCAGCAGCTCAGGAATATCCATTTTCGGCAGAACCACTTCTATCCAGGCCATCTGACGCTGCGCGGTGGCCTTTTCAATCGCGTCTTTCAGCGCCTGCGGCGACTCTGCCCGCGCGCTGAACACCTCTTTGCCGCCAAATGCCGCCGGGAACTGGGTCCAGTTCCACTGCGCGATGTCGTTATAACGCTGGGTTTCGCCGTGGATCGCCCGCTCGACGGTGTAGCCGTCGTTATTAATCACAAAAACAATCGGGGGCAGACCGTAACGGATGGCGGCACCTAATCCCTGAAGGGTCAGTTGCGCAGAACCGTCGCCGATCAGCAGCACCACGCGGCGATCCGGTACGGCAATCTGTACACCAAACGCGGCAGGCAGCGTAAAGCCAATGGAACCCCACAATGGCTGGACAACGAACTGGCAATCTTGTGGCAGATTCAGCGCCGCAGCACCGAAACAGGCGGTGCCCTGTTCGGCAACCAGCACGTCGCCCGGTTGCAGTAAATCCTGAATCTGTTGCCAGAAGGCATATTGCCCGAGGCTGTTATCGTGCGACAAAGGCAGGGTGTTACGTTTAACGGCGTAGGACGCTGAACCACAGCCCAGTTCGGCGGTAAGCCGGTGCATCACACTGACCGTTTTTTCGAGCGGCAACTGGTGGAAGATCTGATCACCTACACGGCCAAAAAAGGGCTGGAGGTCGATACATTTACCGGACGGAAGTTGCTGGGTAAAACCAGCGGTGATGGTGTCGGTGAATTTCACGCCGACGGTAATCACCACATCCGCTCCTTCAATCGCTTCTCTGGTTGATGGTGCGCTGGCGGCTCCCGAGTAAGTCCCGGCAAAGTGTGCCTGCTGTTCGTTGAATAAGCCTTTACCCATCAGCAATGTGGAATGCGCGAGCGGCACGTCTTCCATCCATTGTTCCAGCGCCTTTTTCACTTTAAAACGGTCTGCCAGAAAATCCGCCAGTAATGAAACGCGTTTGGCTCCCCGCAGATGCTTTTCCGCCGCGGCAACAAAAGCTTCAAGGGAGGAAGGCGAGAAAGGTGGCTGTCTTGCCGGCAGCGGATGCGCTCTGGTGCTGACCGGCAGCGCGGCGACATCGCTTGGCAGCAACAGATATCCCGGACGCGAGGTGTACATCACTTCTTCGATGACGCGGTCGATTTCGGTCAGCGCATTTTCCGGCGTCAGGGAAGCCTGCGCCACGCTGACCGGTTCTGACATCCGCATAAAGTGGCTAAATTCGCCATCGCCCAGCGTGTGATGCAGCAACTCGCCTTTACGCTGTGACGTCAGCGCCGGTGCGCCGACGATATGCACCACCGGCACATATTCGGCGTAACTGCCGGCAATGCCGTTCAGCGCACTCAGCTCGCCGACACCGAAGGTGGTCAGCAATGCCGCAATCCCTTTGGTACGCGCATAGCCATCTGCGCCATATGCAGCATTTAATTCATTGGTACAGCCAACCCAGGTGATTTGCTGATGGTTAATGACGCTGTCGAGGAATTTCAGGTTGTAATCACCCGGCACGCCAAACAGTTCGGAGATCCCGCTAAATGACAAGCGGTCTAAAAGATAGTCACCTACGGTGTATTCATTTTCCATGACGATCCTCTGTTAAAAATAGAGTAAACAGTTAATCCCACTAACTGAAGTATTACTCTATTTCGGGGAATAGGATATTTATTATCCGAAACAGATAATGGAAACGCAGAGTTACAGCCCTGCACTGCATTAACGCAGGGCGCGTTATTCAGCAGTTACGGTAATACGCAGGAAGAATAGTCACGGTTATCAACCACCATGAGCTTAAGGATTGTTCCGGATGTGATCTGAATAGCTGGAAATGCTTGTGAAAGCGCATACACTAAAATCGTTTTTTTATGACATTGTTAACCTTCTGTTCACTCCTGAATTTATTATAAGGACTCACATGGTGTATCAAGCCAGTCCAACCCGTTACGAAAATATGGAATACCGTCGCTGCGGCCAGAGCGGTTTAAAACTGCCTGTCGTTTCACTCGGCCTGTGGCACAACTTCGGCGATAACGCCCATTTTGAGAATGGCCGGAAACTGATCCGCCATGCTTTCGACCACGGGATCACCCATTTCGACCTCGCCAATAACTACGGCCCCCCTCCGGGATCTGCGGAACAGCATTTTGGCCGCATCCTGCAGGAAGATTTACTGCCTTATCGCGATGAGCTGATCATCTCTTCCAAAGCCGGTTACACCATGTGGGACGGCCCTTATGGTGACTGGGGTTCGAAAAAATATCTGGTCGCCAGTCTGAACCAGAGCCTGAAACGCATGGGTCTGGAGTACGTGGATATTTTCTATCATCACCGCCCTGATCCGGACACGCCGCTGGAAGAAACCATGGCAGCGCTGGATTTGATCGTGCGTCAGGGCAAAGCGCTGTATGTCGGTTTATCGAATTATCCGGCTGATCGCGCCAAAAAAGCCTTCGACATCCTGAAAAATCTCGGCACGCCGTGCCTGATCCATCAGCCGAAATATTCCATGTTTGAGCGCTGGGTAGAAGCGGATCTGCTGGATACGCTGGCGGATAATGGTGTGGGTTCAATCGCCTTCTCGCCACTGGCGGGCGGCGTGCTGACAGACCGTTATCTGGCAGGCATTCCACAAGATTCACGAGCCGCCAGCGACAGTAAATTCCTGACCACCGATCAGCTGACCGAAGAAAAGCTGGAGAAAGTGCGTAAGCTTAATGAGATTGCCCAAGCACGCGGTCAGAAGCTTTCGCAGATGGCGCTGGCGTGGGTTCTGCGCGGCGACCGCGTGACCTCCGTGCTGATTGGTGCCAGTAAAACCAGCCAGATTGATGATGCGGTGGGCATGATCGCCAACCGCCAGTTCAGCGCGGAAGAGCTGGCATCAATCGAAGGCATTTTGGTGTAAACGCTTACCCGAATGAGCAAAAAACGCGCCTTTATGGAGAGTGTGTAAGCTTTGCGTTAAGGCGCGTAAATCATTCAAAACAGGATTGTAAGCAATAGAACCCGTGCCCGCTTCACCTTATAACTGTCAGCATAAATTATAAGGAATCTGGGGCCGCTCATGTTAAAGCCAGTATTATTCGCCACATTGTTCTTTGCCCTGCTCCCTGCGGCGGTACCCACCGTGCAGGCCAGCAGCTTCAGCCTGAATACGCCGGGCCTTTCCATCAATATCGGTGACCGAGATAACCGGGGTTATTACTGGGACGGCTACGACTGGCGTAATCCTGGCTGGTGGAATAGCTATCGCGGTCACCATTATGGTTACCGTGGGCCGCGTGGTCATTACTGGGATGGTTACCGCTGGCGCGATCAGGGCTGGTGGGATCAGCGCCATCCGCCGCGTCGCCCGATGCCACCGCCGCATTATTATCATGGCGACCATGGGCGTCCGCATAATGACCACGGGCGCGGTCACGGTCACGGACATGACAAAGGACGCGGCCACGACGATCACCGTGGCGGTCACGGCGATCATCGCCACTGAACAGAAACAAAAACGGGACAGTTTGCGCTGTCCCGTTTTTTATTGCCTGACGTGTGTCCGGACGCTATTTCAACATGCCGATCAGCAGATAAAGGTTGAGGCTGACGACTATCAGTACAATCAGCCGCCCTGCCCACTGCACGGTTTTGGTGTTGACCATATCGCCCATCAGGCTGCGGTTACCGGTAAAGGCCAGCAGCGGCAACAGCGCCAGCGCAATCCCGAAGCTCAGCAATACCTGGCTCATGACCAGAATACGTGTGGCGTCTAATCCCATCAAAATCACAATAAATGACGGCATCATGGTGACCGTACGGCGCACCCACAGCGGAATGTAGAATTTCACAAAGCCCTGCATCACCACCTGTCCGGCCAGTGTGCCGACCACTGTCGACGATAACCCCGCCGCCACCAGGCTCAGACCAAAAGTGGTCGCAGCGGCGTGACCGAGCAAGGGTTGCAGGGTCAGATAGGCTTCATCGAGTTCACTGATCCCGCTGTGTCCGCTGAAATGGAACGCGGCAGCAGCGGTTGCCATCATCGCCAGATTCACGAAACCGGCAATGGTCATGGCAATGCCGACATCCAGTTTGGTGGCGGAATAACGCTGCGCTTTAGATGCCTCACCGCCCCGCTGGGTCAGCGAAGAGTGCAGATAAATGACGTGCGGCATGATGGTCGCACCGAGGACACCGGCAGCCAGATAGACGGAATCCGCCGTCGGCAGCGAGGGGATCAGCATCCCTTTACCGAGCGCCATCATGCTTGGCTGCGAGAAGAACAATTCGACAATATAAGCCGCTGCGACAAAAAGCAGTAAACCGGCGATCACCAGTTCCAGCGGCTTTTGCCCACGCTTTTGCAGCCCGAGGATAATAAAGGTGGCAATCCCGGTCAGCACCGCGCCTTGTAACAGCGATACGCCGAGAAGCAATTTGAAGCCGATCGCAGCACCAATGAATTCAGCAAGATCGGTGGCCATGGCGATAATTTCCGCCTGCACCCAGTAAGCCCACACGGCCGGACGCGGGAAGCGGTCACGGATATGTTCGGCGAGATTTTTACCGGTCGCAATACCGAGTTTGGCAGACAACAACTGGATCAACATCGCCATGACGTTGGCCCAGACCACCACCCACAGCAACTGATAGCCATAAGAGGCACCGGCCTGAATGTTAGTCGCAAAGTTGCCCGGATCGATATAACCGATGGCAGCAATAAAGGCTGGCCCCATCAGTGAAAGCTTCATCTTTCTGGACGCGCGGCCTGAGGATTCGGCCCGGCTGTTCAGCATAGTTAGTTAACCCTTACAATTATTACGCTTACATCAATCATATCTAATTGATAATGATTATCAAGTGCATTTAGAATGATCTGAGTAATTACTCTGATAGGCAGTAGCAGTAAACGAGAGGGTGATAACTGAAAGGTGAATCGCTCACCCGACTTCAGAAAGCCAGACGCAGCGCACTTTCCTAAAACAGACATTTACAGGCCAGATTCAGAACGCATTACGGCACATGATAAAACTAGCACAGGAAAGCTAATTGTGCTTAGTTTTATTAACATCTTGATTTTTTGTGTGATAGGCCGCGATTTGTTGCAATTCGTGTTTGTAATTTCTATATTTGCAATCGACTTCACGTTTTAAATGTACGCGTTACATAAAATGTCCGTCGAAATATAGCCTGCCTCTAATTTGGAGCACCCATGTCCCGAATATTGCACTTTGTATTAGCGTTGGCCGTTGTCGCTGCACTCGCTTTACTGGTGAGCCGTGACCGGAAGAATATCCGTTTACGTTTCATTGTTCAGCTTTTGGTCATCGAAGTCTTATTAGCCTATTTCTTCCTGAACTCTTCAATAGGTTTAGGTTTTGTGAAAGGCTTCTCAGACTTGTTTGAGAAATTATTAGGATTCGCTGCGGAAGGGACCGGCTTCGTATTTGGAGGCATGAGCGATAAAGGATTAGCGTTCTTCTTCTTGAAAGTCTTGTGTCCGATCGTGTTTATCTCTGCACTGATCGGTATTTTACAGCACATTCGCGTACTGCCTTTCGTCATCCGTATTATCGGTACGGTTCTGTCGAAAATTAATGGCATGGGAAAACTGGAATCTTTCAACGCCATCAGCTCCCTGATTTTGGGCCAGTCAGAAAACTTTATCGCGTATAAAGATATTCTGAGCAAAATGTCTGAAAAACGTATGTACACCATGGCAGCCACAGCCATGTCGACGGTTTCTATGTCGATTGTGGGTGCGTACATGACCATGCTGGAACCGCGCTTTGTTGTTGCTGCGCTGGTGCTCAACATGTTCAGTACTTTCATCGTACTGTCGTTGATCAACCCTTATAAAGTTGATTCAGAAGAAGACCTGCAAATCGGTAACACGCACCAGGGTCAGAGTTTCTTTGAAATGCTGGGTGAATACATCCTGGCCGGTTTCAAAGTGGCTATCATCGTTGCAGCCATGTTGATTGGTTTCATCGCACTGATTTCCTGCCTGAATGCGTTGTTCGACGTCGTATTCGGCATCAGCTTCCAGGGCGTGCTGGGTTATGTCTTCTATCCATTCGCATGGATGATGGGCGTACCAAGCCACGAAGCCTTGCAGGTAGGCAGCATTATGGCAACCAAACTGGTTTCCAATGAATTCGTTGCGATGTTGGATCTGCAGAAAGTTGCGACCGAACTGTCACCACGCGGCGTGGGCATCTTGTCCGTGTTCCTGGTGTCTTTCGCAAACTTCTCCTCTATCGGTATCGTTGCCGGCGCGATCAAAGGCCTGAACGAGCACCAGGGCAACGTGGTTTCACGCTTCGGCCTGAAACTGCTGTACGGCTCAACGCTGGTCAGCGTGTTGTCTGCTTCTATCGCGGGTCTGGTACTGGCGTAAGCAAGCAAACGACTGAAAGACTAAGAAACCCGCTTCGGCGGGTTTTTTATGGCGGTAATTCAGGGATAAACAGAACGTGAGGAAATCACCGGATCGCAGAAAGCAAAAAACCCGCCGAAGCGGGTTTCTCTAATATTTGGTGGAGATAAGCGGGATCGAACCGCTGACCTCTTGCATGCCATGCAAGCGCTCTCCCAGCTGAGCTATACCCCCACACGAGGTAGTCCACATTTTACTTCTTTTGTTTCCCCTGGTAAGGAAACAGCCAACTTGCTCTGGAAAGGAAGTTGGTGGAGATAAGCGGGATCGAACCGCTGACCTCTTGCATGCCATGCAAGCGCTCTCCCAGCTGAGCTATACCCCCAATTCATGCCCGTAAAAACGGGTGAACGGGGCGCATAATATGAAACGTCGCTACCCCTGTCAACGGCTAAATCCGTTTCTGAATTCAAGCGCTGAAAAAGCCGCCAAATACCCCATTTCGCAGGGAAAAATCCGCTGCCATGAAGCAAATTTTTAGCCGGATGCATTGTTTTACAATTTGGCCGCCAGCCCGCGTTTTTCCTAGCTTTCTGATCTCGCTACGCATTTTCTTAACATCTATGTCTGAATGATTAATGGAATGTTAGCAGACTATGAAAATCGTCTTGTTTTGAGATAAATCTCAGAATAGACTGCTCGCGCAATAATCATAACTCACTACATTCGAGCACTCCCATGTCCTTGTATTCACCTAAAGAAATCGCATCCATCGCTGTCACGGCGGGCGTTAATAAAAGCCATGCTTCCGTGTTGAATTTGTTAATTTTGGGCTTCCTGGCTGGCGCATTCATCGCCACCGGATTCCTGCTGGATCTGCACGTAATAGGAACTTTACCTGCATCCTGGGGTTCATTCAGTAACTTGCTGGGCGCGGCAGTCTTCCCGGTGGGCATCATACTGACGGTATTAGCAGGGGGAGAACTGCTGACCGGTAACATGATGACCTTACCTATCGCCTGGTTCGCGCGTCAGATCAGTCTTTACGCCGTTCTGCGTAACTGGTTTTGGGTGACTGTCGCTAACCTGCTGGGCAGCCTGGCAGTGGCCTATTTCTTCGGCCACGTTCTGGGTCTGACGGAAGGCGCCTTCCTGAGCAAAACCGTTGCCACTGCCACCGCGAAAGTGAACGCTGACTTTATGCATGCATTTATTTCCGGTATCGGCTGTAACTGGCTGGTGTGTCTGGCAATCTGGCTGGCCTTCGCCAGTAAAGAAGTCGGCGGCAAAGTGATCGGTATGTGGTTCCCGGTCATGGCGTTCGTGGCCATCGGCTTCCAGCACGTGGTGGCGAATATGTTCATCGTTCCAGCCGCTATTTTTGCTGGTGCGCTGAGCTGGTCTCAGTATTTCCCGAACTTCGTGGCCGTATTCCTCGGTAACGCTGTCGGTGGCGCTGGTTTCGTCGGGCTGATGTACTTCCTCGCCTACCGCCCTACCGCTCAGGCTCCTGCAACTGAACAACGTTAATTAAGACGTTTTCACGCGAGCGTTTCGCAGAAAGTAAAAAAGCCAGCCGGTTTCCCGAGCTGGCTTTTTTTATCGCTTTTTAACAGCGATTACTGAGCTTGTGTTTCGCGCTCAGCAATAAAGGCTAACGCCATATCGATACGCGCCAGCACACGGCTCTGGCCAATAGCGTGGACGGTCACGTCAACACCCGGAGACTGACCTGCACCTGTTACCGCAACGCGCAGTGGCATGCCGACTTTACCCATCCCGACTTCCAGTTCATCCGCCGTGCCCTGAATAGCATGGTGAATGTTCTCAGCAGTCCAGTCAGTGATCGCAGCCAGTTTGCCGCGAACGACTTCCAGCGGCTGACGCGCAACCGGACGTAAGTGTTTCTTCGCCGCATCGGCATCAAACTCTGCAAAGTCTTCGTAGAAGTAACGGCAGGATTCTGCCATCTCTTTCAGCGTCTTGCAGCGCTCGCCCAGCAGGGTCACGATTTCGAACAGCTGCGGGCCGTTACGGGTTTCGATACCGGCCTGCTCCACATGCCACAGCAGATGGGTCGCCACGTAATGCGGATCCATCGTATTGATGTAGTGATGGTTCAGCCATTGCAGTTTTTCAGTGTTAAACGCACTGGCAGATTTGCTGACGTTCTCCAGTGAGAACAGCGCTTTCATTTCGTCGCGGCTGAAAATTTCCTGATCGCCATGAGACCAGCCCAGACGCACCAGATAGTTCAGCAGCGCTTCCGGCAAATAGCCGTCGTCGCGGTATTGCATTACACCGACCGCGCCGTGGCGTTTGGACAGTTTTTTACCGTCGTCGCCCAGAATCATGGAAACGTGCGCGTAAACCGGTACCGGTGCGCCCAGCGCTTTCAGGATGTTGATCTGACGCGGGGTATTGTTGATATGATCTTCGCCACGGATAACGTGAGTGATTTCCATATCCCAGTCATCAACCACAACGCAGAAGTTATAGGTCGGGGAACCGTCGGTACGGCGGATGATCAGATCATCGAGCTCGTCATTGCTGAATTCGATCGGGCCGCGGATCTGGTCATCAAAGATGACAGAACCTTCCTGCGGGTTACGAAAACGCACCACGCACGGCTCATCGGCAGCGTGATGTTCGTGGCTGTCGCGGCAACGACCGTCATAACGAGGCTTCTCGTTATTGGCCATTTGTTCTTCACGCAGCGCTTCCAGACGTTCTTTAGAGCAATAGCATTTATACGCGGTGCCGTTTTCCAGCATCTCATCAATAACTGCATTGTAGCGGTCAAAACGTTTGGTCTGGAAATACGGGCCTTCATCCCAGTCCAGATTCAGCCAGTTCATGCCATCCATAATCGCGTCGATTGCTTCCTGAGTGGAACGCTCGAGATCGGTATCTTCGATACGCAGCACAAACTCGCCGCCCAGGTTGCGGGCAAAGAGCCAGGAATAAAGCGCGGTACGGGCGCCACCGACGTGCAGATAGCCGGTCGGGCTTGGGGCAAAACGGGTTTTGATTTTCATCTGGGTGCAACCTTAATAACGCAACGCCGAAAAACGTCGCTATCAATTAACAAAAAGTGGCTGACATTCTACCACTCTGCCCTGATTCCTCAACGCACAACCACGGGCAGTCGTGTGGTTTAAGGCCATGAATGCGTAAAGAATCGACTACGCGGGCGAGAAACGCGTCATGTTGTCTAAAAATAAGCCGAACGATCATTTTTGTTTTTAAAAAGCGTTGACGTAATTTCAAGTATCCCTATAATGCGACTCCATCACGACGGGGGCGATTAGCTCAGTTGGTAGAGCATCTCCTTTACACGGAGGGGGTCGGCGGTTCGAGCCCGTCATCGCCCACCACTCTTTAAGAGTGCCGCGTTGTGATAAGTAGGAAGAATTGAGAAATGGGCGATTAGCTCAGTTGGTAGAGCATCTCCTTTACACGGAGGGGGTCGGCGGTTCGAGCCCGTCATCGCCCACCATTTCTCAGCAAGTTTCTTCTTACATGGGGAAGTACCCAGAAGTGGGCGATTAGCTCAGTTGGTAGAGCATCTCCTTTACACGGAGGGGGTCGGCGGTTCGAGCCCGTCATCGCCCACCACTTCTGCGGGCCGTTAGCTCAGTTGGTAGAGCAGTTGACTTTTAATCAATTGGTCGCTGGTTCGAATCCAGCACGGCCCACCAATTCAGAGAAAAGCGCCTTTAGGCGCTTTTTTCGTTTCTGTGTTTCCAAAAACATCCCCTATTCCAGCTTAAACATCGGCACGACTTTATTGTGCAGCGCCGGGTTATCGCTTTCATCCTTCAGATTTACCCCCGACAATTTCCGCTGGAAAGATTGTTCGAGCAGCCACGCCAGCTTAAAAGCCGCCTGCGGATAGTTCAGCCCTTCCGGACGCACATTCGAAATACAATTTCGTTCTGATTCCAGCCTTTTGGTATGCGGCTCCCAGGTCATGTAAATCCCTAAACTGTCGGGAGATGACAATCCCGGACGCTCGCCGATCAAAATTGCCACTGCTCTGGCTTTCATCGCCTGCGCAATATCATCGCCCAGCGCAACCCGTGACTGATGCGCCAGCACTACCGGCCCGATTTTCAGCTCCAGCGTGCGCAGATAGGGCAATAATGCCGCAATCAGCGGCACGGCCTGCCGGTGTACTGCTTTCGATGATAAACCGTCGGCGATGACCAGCACCACGTCAGCAGGCTCCGGCGTGAGCCGTTGTAATGCCTGACGGCTTTGTTCAGATAATTTGCGTCCGAGATCCGGACGGCACAAATAGGTCGCCCTGTCAGGCGCTGCGCTGGCCACCGTCAGGGTATCCAGCCCGAGCGCGAATAATTCAGGCTCAAGCGACTGACTGTCGAATGGCTGATGCACTGCGTCACGCGCCTGCGCATGGGCTAAACCAAAGCGCAGCAGCTCGTCCGTCGGCAAACTCGAACCGGTGCGCCCCAGCGCGATACGTGCGGCGGTAAACTGACGCAGCGTTTCCCACGGGTTGTTATGCACCAGAGGCGACAGCTCCTGCCCTTTTTCTTTATTCATCAGCACAGACCTCAGCTCAGTTGCGGCAACTGACGCAGTAAGGGATGGGATGCACGGGTGTCCTGCAACGCGCCCTGCGGATCGATTATTTTCATTTTCTCCAGCCAGACGGCAAATTCCGGCGCATGTTTAAGCCCGAGTAATTCGCGGATGTACAACGCATCGTGGAAAGACGTGCTCTGATAATTGAGCATGATGTCATCCGCGCCCGGTACGCCAATCAGGAACGTCAGTCCGGCGGTGCCGAGCAGCGTCAGCAAAGTGTCCATATCATCCTGATCCGCTTCAGCGTGGTTGGTGTAACACACATCGCAGCCCAGCGGCACGCCGAGTAATTTGCCGCAAAAATGATCTTCAAGTCCGGCACGAATGATTTGTTTACCGTCATACAGATATTCCGGGCCGATAAAACCGACCACAGTATTGATCAGCAGCGGCGAAAAATGGCGGGCGATGGCATACGCGCGCGCCTCACAGGTTTGCTGATCGACCCCGAAATGCGCATTGGCGGATAAACAACTGCCCTGCCCGGTTTCGAAATACATTACGTTATCGCCCAGCGTGCCGCGTTTCAGGCTGAGAGCCGCCTGTTGTGCTTCCGCCAGCAGCGCCAGATTGATACCAAAACCGCTGTTCGCCGCTTCGGTTCCTGCAATCGACTGAAACACCAGATCGACCGGCGCGCCACGTTCCACAAGTTTGATGGTGTTGGTGACATGCGTCAGAACGCAGGATTGCGTGGGAATTTCAAAACGCGTGATGATGTCATCCAGCATGTAATTCAGATTTTCCAGCAGCGGCAGACTGTCGCTGGCGGGATTAATGCCGATCACCGCATCGCCGCAACCGTACAGCAAACCGTCGAGCATACTGGCGGCAATGCCCTGCAAATTATCCGTCGGATGATTCGGTTGCAGGCGCACGCTCATGTGTCCCGGCAACCCGATGGTATTGCGAAATTTGGTGATCACCCGGCATTTCTTCGCCACCAGGATCAGATCCTGATTGCGCATCAGTTTGCTGACCGCAGCGGCCATTTCCGGCGTGATCCCACGGGCAACAGCCGCCAGCACATGACTGTCGGTTTTCTCACTCAACAGCCAGTCACGAAAATCCCCGACGGTCAGATGTGAAATCGCAGCAAACGCCGCGACATCGTGGGTATCAACAATCAGCCGCGTGACCTCATCGTCTTCATAGGGCACCAGTAACTGTTGCAGGAACGTTTTGAGCGGCACGTCGGCCAGCGCCATTTTCGCCGCCATGCGTTCTTCTGCGCTGGAGGCAGCCACTTCAGCCAGATAGTCTCCCGACCGTGCGGGCGAGGCCTTTGCCATCAGTTCGCGCAAATCCTTAAACTGATAACTGCGGTGATTTAATGTCGTCTGAAACATAACACTCCTTAGCTCACCGGGTTATTTACCCCTTTTTGCAGGCACCGGTCGCAGGCCAGCAACATCATGGCGGCGAAGATCAGAAACAGTAAGGTATTGTAGTAAATCATAGCCATCAGGCAGACTGTTGCAAAGGCTGTACCACTTGAGAAACCCATAGCCGCCGCGGCCTGGCGCCGTATTCACGGACTGTCTGCTTCATTTTGGCGCGGGCTCCGGGAGCGGCGAACCCGAAACGGTGCGCTGAAAAAACGTCACAAAATCGCGTTACAATTCGGGCATCGCCAAAAAAGGAGTACTGCACGTGATCAACCGGGAACTGCAAATTATCACCTGGCTCAGGGAAGAACCGTTGCATCTGCGGGCGCTGATGCAGGCCAGCGAACTGGGGCTGAACGATGCCTGGCTGGCGGCGGGATTTGTTCGCAATCTGGTCTGGGACCGGCTGCACGGTTATGAAAATGCCACGCCGCTTAACGATATCGACGTGGTGTATTTCAATCCTGAGGATTGTTCGGCAGAAGCAGATGAGCGGTACGAGCAACTTCTGCAGGAAAAATCTCCAGACTTGCCCTGGTCGGTAAAAAATCAGGCACGCATGCATGAACGCCACGGACACGCGCCTTATGTTTCCAGCGCAGAGGCCATAAGTCATTGGGTTGAGGTGGAAACCGCCATCGGCGCAAGGATGAATGACGCCGGACAAATTGAGCTTAACGCCCCGCTCGGGCTGGATACCCTGTTTACCTTCACCATCACGCCCAATCCGCGCCATGCGATTGCGAGCGTTTTTGCCGGACGCGTCAGCAGTAAAGGCTGGCTGGAACGCTGGCCGAAGCTAAAAGTGCAGGGTTTGGACGAAAGAAAATCGTTAAATCTGTAAGGAATATGAAAAGCAGGTAAAGCCTCACAGCGCGATGCCGATACCAGTTAAGCACCGGTACGTGCAGAAAATTTGATTCCCACAAAGTGAGGCTTTTATGACGACTATCAGCGCCACCAGCAGTTCGGTGAGCACGGAGTCCACCAGTGACTCCGGCAGTGCCAGCCAGATTGCTCAGCTGACTAAACAGATTGCCAAACTGACTGAGCAGGTGAAAAACCTGAGCAGCTCAGGCGGCAGTTCTGAAGACGTTCAGCAGCAGCAGGAACTTCTGCAACAGCAAATCGAGATGCTGCAACAGCAGATTGCTCAAATCGAACAGCAGCAGGCTCAGAAGGCACTTCAGCAGCAGCAACAACAGCAAGCCGCGGCCGAAGCGAAAAAAGAAGAAGGTGTGAATAAACCTTCGGATACCAACGCCATCGACATTTACGTCTAATAACATACGTGTCATCGCAGTTAATGCATGAAACAGCCGGCAAGACGTCAGGATCCAAACACGCCCTGCTGGCTGCGTTTTTTACTCAGCAATACCGCCTGCTCTTTGACTACCTGCCAGATAGCCTGCGCCGCGGGCGATAAAGACCGGTTTTTACGTTTCACCAGCATCAGTACGCGGTTGATTTCCGGCACCAGACTTTTAACCACCAGCTTGCTCCCTTCCGGTCCGGGCAACGCCAGCGCCGGGATAACGCTGATACCAATCCCGGCTTCCACCATCGGGAATAACGTAGCCGGATGGCCTATTTCCTGGACAATCTCCGCCTTCACTTTCTGCGCCTTTAGCGCGCCGTCGATCAGGATCCGGCTGCCTGACGCGTAGTCCTGCAGCACCAGTTTCTGACCGTTCAGCGCCTGCCATTTAACCTCCGGCAGCGCAGCCAGAGGATGATCTTCGCGGCACATCATCAAAAACGGTTCATGCAAAATCGGTTCGCAATCCAGATCAGTATTCTCGCCGGGATCAATCACAATCCCGAAATCTACTTCCGCGTTTCTCACACTGTTAAGCACCAGTTGCTGAGCCTGGTCGCGCAGTAACACGCGGATATCGGGATATTGCAGCGCACCGCTGGCGATACATTGCGGCATCAGTTGCGCGGAAATGGTCTGGCTGGAAGCAATACGCACGCGACCATTGTGCTGCGTACCGAAACTGCGGGTATCGAGCAGCATGGCGTGGAGTTCATCAAGCAGCGGTTCGACACGGTTCGCCAGCCGCAGACCGGCGTCAGTCAGCGCGACTTCACGCGTGGTTCTGTCCAGCAACCGCACGCCCATTTCGGCTTCCAGTTCTTTCATACTGTGGCTGACCGCCGACTGACTTAAACCAATGGACTCACCAGCCCGGCTGAAGCTGCCGTAGCGTGAAACCGCCACAAATACGCGAAGCTGTCGGAGAGAATAATTCATGAATTTTCTGCATTAATGGATTAAATAAATCAATTTTTTAATTGTATCGCAAAGGCACAGAATAGCCGCATTCAGAAACAACTATTCGAGACTTGTTATGCGCTTCTTACCCGATCGCTTTACCCTGACACTTATCGCCGTCGTCCTGCTGGCCACCTTCTTTCCGGCCAGCGGCATGTTTGTGGCGTTCTTCAACAACCTGACGATTTTCGCCATCGGCCTGCTGTTTTTCATGCACGGCGCCAAACTGTCGCGTGAAGCGATTTTTCAGGGCAGTAACAACTGGCGGCTGCATTTGTGGGTAATGTTCAGCACCTTCATTCTGTTCCCGATCCTTGGCCTGCTGTTCCAGTGGTGGCATCCGGTAGATGTCAGCCCGCAGATTTACAGCGGCTTTGTCTATCTGTGTATTCTGCCTGCCACCGTGCAGTCGGCGATTGCATTTACCTCACTGGCGGGCGGTAATGTGGCGGCCGCGGTGTGCAGCGCGTCGGCGTCAAGCCTGCTGGGAATATTTGTGTCGCCGCTGCTGGTCAGTTTGCTGATGCATGTGCAGGGCGAAACCGGCAATGGTCTGGCGCAGGTCGGGCATATCGTGTTGCAACTGCTGGTGCCGTTTATCGCCGGACATTTGTTGCGTCCGCTGATCGGCGGCTTTGTAGAGCGTCACCGTAAGATGATCGGCAAAACTGACCAGACGTCGATTCTGCTGGTGGTCTATTCCGCTTTCAGCGAAGCGGTCACACAGGGGATCTGGCATCAGGTAGGCCTCGGTTCACTGCTGTTTATCGTGGTGTTCAGTCTGGTGCTGCTGGCCTTTATTCTGGTGATCAACACCTACATGGCGCGCTGGATGGGCTTTAGCAAACCGGACGAAATCACCATTGTGTTCTGCGGTTCGAAGAAAAGCCTGGCGAACGGTATCCCAATGGCGAACATTCTGTTCCCGGTCAGCGCGATTGGCATGATGGTGCTGCCGCTGATGATTTTCCATCAGGTGCAGCTGATGACCTGTGCGGTTCTGGCGAAGCGTTACCAGAAAAAACAGCGGGAAGCGGCGCTGAAACAAAAGCCTGTGACTGAATAAGCTGGCTGGATAGCAGGCAGAACAAAGGCGCTGAGTTCAGCGCCTTTGTTTTAGAGAAGTGACTCGTTCTGAACAGCGTTTATTCGTCGGTACCGCTCAGTCCGGGGCCATTACGGCGCAGCGGATTGATCAGGCTTTGCAGCCCTTCCGTTTTAATCGCCAGCGTCAGCTGCATCAGTTCACCCAGTTTTCCCTGCGGAAATTCGTCTTTACGGGCGAACCACAGCAAATATTCTTCCGGCAAGTCGATCAGCACCCGTCCGGCATATTTACCGAACGGCATCACCACATTGGCAATCTGGATCAGATCTTCTTTTTCCATCTTTTATTCACCCAGCAGGCGGATCATCTCCGCTTCGTCGATCACGTCGATCCCCAGTTCCTGCGCTTTCGCCAGTTTGGAACCCGCGGCTTCACCGGCGATCACCAGATCGGTTTTCTTCGACACGCTGCCGGACACTTTCGCACCCAGCGCGGTCAGACGATCTTTGGCTTCATCGCGGGAAAGGATCGACAGTGATCCGGTTAATACCACGGTTTTACCGGCAAACGGACTGTCGATTTCTTCCGGTACAATGACCTGCACTTCAGGCCAGTGAATGTTGATTTCCGGGCTTAACAGCTCGTCAATCACCTGCTGGTTATGCTCTTCCGACAGGAAATTCACCACGTGTTTGGCAACCACTTCACCGACGTCCTGCACGGTTTTCAGTGATTCGATATCCGCCGCTCTCAGTGCTTCCACTGAACCGTAATGCGCGGCCAGATTGGCCGCCGTAGCCTCACCCACTTCACGAATACCCAGCGCGTAAAGGAATCGCGCCAGTGTGGTTTCTTTAGCTTTCTCCAGCGCATTCACCACGTTTTGCGCCGATTTCGGCCCCATGCGATCCAGACCGGTGAGCTTGCCTGCCGTCAGACGGAACAGGTCAGCCGGCGTTTTGACATATTCTTTCTCGACCAGCTGGTCGATGATTTTATCGCCCATGCCGTCAACGTCCAGCGCGCGACGGGAGACAAAATGCTTCAGCGCTTCTTTGCGCTGTGCACCGCATATCAGGCCAGCAGTGCAACGCGCCACGGCCTCGCCTTCGACACGTTCAACATCAGAATGACAGACCGGGCACTGCGTCGGGAATACCACTTCGCGGGCATTTTCCGGACGTTCATCCAGCACCACACCGACTACCTGCGGGATAACATCACCGGCACGGCGCACTATCACGGTATCGCCGATACGCAGGCCAAGACGCTCGATTTCATCAGCGTTATGCAGCGTGGCATTGCTGACCATCACGCCCGCCACCAGAACCGGCTCCAAACGTGCCACCGGCGTGATCGCACCGGTGCGCCCTACCTGAAACTCAACGTCTTTCACCAGCGTAATTTGTTCCTGCGCCGGGAATTTGAAGGCTGTTGCCCAGCGCGGCGCACGCGCCACAAAGCCCAGCGTTTCCTGAATATCCAGCGAGTCAATTTTCACTACCACGCCGTCGATATCAAAGCCCAGTGACGGACGGTCGGCTTCGACCTGACGATAGAACGCCAGCACGTCGTCGCTGCCGGTGCACAGGCGGACGCGGTCACTGACCGGCAAACCCCAGGCCTTAAATTGTTGCAGGCGGGCAATATGACTGCGAGGCAGTTCACCGCCTTCCAGCAGACCCACGCCGTAGCAGAAGAAGGTCAGCGGACGTTTGGCGGTAATGCGCGGATCCAGCTGTCGCAATGAACCGGCAGCGGCATTACGCGGGTTGGCAAACACTTTGCCCCCGCTGCGGCGCGCTTCGTCATTCATCGCCTCAAAGCCCGGTTGCGGCATAAACACTTCGCCACGCACTTCGAGACGTGCAGGAATATTGTCGCCATGCAGACGCAGAGGAATGGCGCGAATGGTACGCACGTTAGCGGTGATGTTCTCACCGGTCGTGCCGTCGCCACGCGTGGCCGCCTGCACCAGTTCGCCATTCTCATACAGCAGGCTTACCGCCAGACCATCGAGTTTCAGCTCACAGCAAAACGTCAGCGGCTCAGTGGTTTTCAGCCTGTCCTGCACACGCTTATAAAACGCCAGATAGCTTTCTTCATCAAATACGTTGTCCAGCGACAACATCGGCACCTGATGTTTTACCTGTTCGAAAGCAGAAAGCGGCGCGGCGCCCACGCGCTGCGTGGGAGAATCCGCAGTGATCAGCGTTGGATGTGCGGTTTCCAGTTCCCGCAATTCACGCATAAGACGGTCATATTCGGCATCAGGCACTTCCGGTGCGTCCAGAACATGATACTGATATTCATGATGGCGCAGCTGAGTGCGTAAGTGATTGATTTGTTCTTCGATAGTGGCCATGACTCACCGTGGAGATAAAAAACCCCCGGCAAGCGGGGGTTTGGGGAAAGGGTATTTCACGAACGCCAGAATCAGGCGGTCGCTTCGAGGACCTCGCGGATCCGCGCTTTGTACGTTTCGAGCTTCTGCGGCGTAATCATACGACGCTCATCGTCAAGCACCATCGCACCGACATCATCGGCAATGCGCTGTGCGGACTGCAACAGCAGTTTGAAGTTCTGATGCGCGTCGCCATAGCAAGGCACCATCATGAACAACGTCACACCAGGTGTAGAGAAGTCGGACATATTGTCAGGGTCAAAAGAACCCGGTTTGACCATATTTGCCAGACTGAACAACACCGGACCGCTGCCCGCCGGGCTAACGTGGCGATGGAAAATATTCATTGCGCCAAACTGGAAGCCGGACTGAAGCACGCTGTTTAACAGGACTTCACCACCGATAACGCCGCCCTGATGCGCTGCAACGTGCAGCACCAGCACCGTTTCTTTCAGTTTCGCTTTCTCTGCCGGGGCTTCTTCTGCCGGAGCAAAAGGCGCAGACTGAGGTTCAGCTTTGGCAGCAGGTGCCGCGTCCGCATGAATTTCCTGCGGCGGAACCAGTGCTTGCGCTTTAGGTTCAGGCGCATGTTCCTGCGGTGCAAAATCAGCAACAGGTTCGCGTCGCGTTGCAACTGCGGGTTCAGCGGCTGAATAACCACTCAGCAACGGATCATCCTGCACAGCATGATGCTGTGGCTGAGCCGGTGGCTGAGGACGAGCAACAGGTGCTGGCGCTGGCTGCGCAGGTTGACCCTGCGGCTGACGTGGCGGTGCAGTCTGTTCTGGCTCATCATACTGACCAAAAGTCGGTTCATCCTGAGGATAAGCAGGACGCACGCGCACTTCCCCCACTCCATCGACGAAATCGTCAGGCGGAGATTGTTCCCGTTCTTTTTTCACACGTTTAGCTGGACGATCGCGAAACAGCGAAGAGCGTTCTTTACGGCTGGTCCACAAACCGTGTAACAACAACGCTATTATGGCGATCGCGCCAACAACGATTAATATCAGACGCAAATCCTGCATCATTGCTATCTCTGTTGTTCTAATACATTGCCACCACGGCAAACATTCACAATATTAACTCTATTTGCCCACGTAGATAAGTGCAAGTCTGGACTCTACTTTCTGCTAATAAATAGGGCAGTTGCACCTTTTTTTGCTGTTTTTTCAGCCAATCCACTGGTAGCCAGTGGAAAATCATACCGATATGATAGCCCATGTCATTCAACTCAGAGAGAAAATTTCGTTTATGACTTCATCGCAAAGCGCCAGACAAGAAAACGGCGTGCATTATTTCAAACAGGGCTGGACGCTCATTTCCTTACCAGGGATACGACGTTTTGTGATTTTACCGCTGGCGGTCAACGTATTGCTGATGGGCGGCGCGTTTTGGTGGCTGTTCACCAAACTGGGAGAATGGATCCCCGCCATGATGAGTAAGGTGCCGGCCTGGCTGAGCTGGCTGGATTATCTCATCTGGCCGGTAGCGGTACTTTCCGTGGTGCTGGTGTTCAGCTATTTCTTCAGCACTATTGCCAACTGGATCGCCGCACCGTTTAGCGGATTGCTCGCCGAACAACTCGAAGCGCGACTGACCGGTAAACCGCTGCCGGATACCGGTATCTGGGGCATCATGAAAGACCTGCCGCGCATCATGAAACGCGAATGGCAGAAACTGGCCTATTACCTGCCGCGAGCCATCGTCTTATTTGCGCTCTACTTTATTCCGGTGATTGGCCAGACCGCCGCGCCGGTGCTGTGGTTTTTCTTCAGCGCCTGGATGGTGGTTATCCAGTATTGCGATTATCCGTTCGATAATCACAAAGTGAGTTTTGCGGATATGCGCCGTTCGCTCGGCAGCAACAAAATCGACAATATGCAGTTTGGCTCGCTGGTCAGCCTGTTCACCATGATACCGGTGCTGAATCTGGTGATCCTGCCGGTGGCGGTGTGCGGTGCTACTGCTATGTGGTGCGACCGCTATCGGCATGTTTACGTTAAAAACAATGTTGACGTGAATTCCACCCGCGCATAAGGTTTTTCTTCACAGCCGCCTGCGGGCGGCTGCCTGCTATGCTTGACTTTTCGTCCTCAAACTTATTTCTTAATAACGTATCGATATACCAAATACCAAAACCTTACTTCACTGGGAAAGCGGTTCGCGTATGCTTTCTCGATTCCCACTAATTTCATAGTGTTGAAAGCTTCACACCGTGAATATTTCATACAGTTAAAGGACGGGTTATGAGCAAGATCTATGAAGACAATTCATTAACAATCGGCCATACGCCACTGGTTCGCCTGAACCGTATCGGTAATGGTCGTATTCTGGCTAAGGTCGAGTCACGTAACCCGAGCTTCAGCGTGAAATGCCGTATCGGTGCGAACATGATCTGGGACGCTGAAAAGAAAGGCATCCTGACCAAAGATATCGAACTGGTTGAACCGACCAGCGGAAACACGGGTATTGCACTGGCCTACGTCGCTGCCGCACGCGGTTATAAACTGACGCTGACCATGCCGGAAACCATGAGCGTTGAACGTCGTAAACTGCTCAAAGCCCTCGGCGCCAATCTGGTGCTGACCGAAGGCGCGAAAGGTATGAAAGGCGCAATTGCAAAAGCCGAAGAAATTCAGGCCAGCGATCCTTCCCGTTATCTTATCCTTCAGCAGTTCAGCAACCCGGCCAACCCGGCTATCCATGAGCAAACCACCGGTCCGGAAATCTGGGAAGACACCGATGGCGCAGTCGATGTGCTGATTGCAGGCGTGGGCACCGGCGGTACCATCACCGGCACGGGTCGTTATCTGAAAAGCAAAAAAAGCAGCGTGAAGCTGGTGGCCGTTGAGCCAACGGATTCGCCGGTGATTACTCAGACGCTGAATGGCGAAGAAGTGAAACCGGGCCCGCACAAAATTCAGGGCATCGGTGCTGGTTTCATTCCGGGCAACCTGGATCTGGAACTGCTGGATCGCGTCACGCTGATCACTAACGATGAATCCATTCAGATGGCACGTCGTCTGATGGAAGAAGAAGGTATTCTGGCGGGGATTTCTTCCGGTGCTGCGGTTGAAGCTGCGGTGAAATTATCTAAAGAACCCGAGTTTGCGGATAAAACCATCGTGGTTATCCTGCCATCTTCCGGCGAACGCTATCTGAGTACCGCATTATTTGCAGATTTGTTTACTGAAAAAGAATTGCAACAATAATGCCACATCCATAAAAGCGGATAAAAAAGCACCTTTCGGGGTGCTTTTTTGTGGGCTACATCAAAGTTTACACCACTCTGTCATTGATTTTACGCGCCAGGTTTAGTATTTAACCGGTCAATTATTTCGATGCGCGAAATTAATCGCCTCCATGAACCCGCCCGCTGAATCGATTTACCGATTTGTTACAAGAGGGAAAATCACGGCATAATGGAGAAATAACAGAAAAGCCTAGATCTAGGGCAAAGAGTTTTATCGCTGAGTGCGTTATTTTCTCTTTTCTGTTGCATCTGAACCTGCCCCTGAACCATAGTCAGGCGCTAATCTCTACAGGCTAAAGTGCAGCGCATAAGCTAAACTTTAGCTCCACAACATTACTTTAATAAGTTGGGGAAACAACAATGTTCCAGCAAGAAGTTACAATTACCGCTCCTAATGGTCTGCACACTCGCCCTGCTGCACAGTTCGTGAAAGAAGCTAAAGGTTTCGCTTCTGACATCACCGTGACTTCAAATGGCAAAAGCGCCAGTGCGAAAAGCCTGTTTAAACTGCAAACTCTGGGCCTGACCCAAGGTACCGTTGTGACCCTCTCAGCTGAAGGTGAAGACGAGCAGAAAGCCGTTGAACACTTGGTAAAACTGATGGCAGAGCTCGAGTAACACTCAGCCGCTCTTATATCGTTTAAACCAGTCAAGAGAAAGGTAGGGTTATGATTTCAGGCATTTTAGTATCTCCCGGTATCGCTTTCGGCAAAGCACTTCTGTTGAAAGAAGATGAAATTGTCATCAACCGGAAAAAAATCTCTCCTGATCAGGTTGATCAGGAAGTTGAACGTTTCCTCGCTGGCCGTGCGAAAGCCTCAGCTCAGCTGGAAGTGATCAAGACCAAAGCCGGTGAGACCTTCGGTGAAGAGAAAGAAGCCATCTTCGAAGGCCACATCATGTTGTTGGAAGACGAAGAGCTTGAACAGGAAATCATAGCCCTTATCAAAGACGAGCATGCTTCTGCTGACGCTGCTGCTTTCTCTGTCATTGAAGGTCAGGCGAAAGCCCTGGAAGAGCTTGATGATGAATACCTGAAAGAACGTGCGGCTGACGTACGTGATATCGGTAAACGTCTTCTGCGCAATATTCTCGACATGACCATCGTTGATCTGAGCTCCATCCAGGACGAAGTTATTCTGGTTGCGACCGATCTGACGCCGTCAGAAACGGCTCAGCTGAACCTGAACAAGGTTCTGGGTTTCATTACTGATTTGGGTGGCCGTACTTCTCACACCTCAATCATGGCGCGTTCCCTGGAATTACCTGCAATCGTAGGTACCAGCGATGTGACCAAACAAGTCAAAAATGATGACTACCTGATCCTCGACGCTGTAAACAATAAAATCTATGTCAACCCGACAGCAGACGTTATTGACGAGCTGAAAGCCGTTCAGAACCAGTACATCTCAGAAAAAGACGAACTGACTAAACTGAAAGATTTACCGGCTATTACGCTGGATGGTCATCAGGTTGAAGTTTGTGCCAACATCGGTACCGTGCGCGACGTCGCCGGTGCAGAGCGCAATGGCGCTGAAGGTGTCGGCCTGTATCGTACAGAATTCCTGTTCATGGACCGTGACAGCCTGCCTACCGAAGAAGAGCAATTCCAGGCATATAAAGCCGTTGCTGAAGCGATGGGCTCACAGGCAGTTATCGTCCGTACCATGGACATCGGCGGTGATAAAGACCTGCCGTACATGAACCTGCCAAAAGAAGAAAACCCGTTCCTGGGCTGGCGTGCAATCCGTATCTGTCTGGATCGTAAAGAAATTCTTCACGACCAGCTGAAAGGTATTCTGCGCGCATCTGCGTTCGGTAAACTGCGCATCATGTTCCCGATGATCATTTCTGTTGAAGAAGTGCGTGAACTGAAAGCGGAACTGGAAATGCTGAAAGCTCAGCTGCGTGAAAAAGGCCAGGCATTCGATGAAACTATCGAAGTAGGCGTGATGGTTGAAACGCCGGCTGCTGCAGTGATTGCTCATCACCTGGCAAAAGAAGTCGATTTCTTCAGTATTGGTACAAACGATCTTACCCAGTATACTTTGGCTGTGGATCGCGGTAACGAACTGATTTCTCATCTGTACAACCCAATGTCTCCGTCAGTACTTGGTTTAATTAAGCAAGTTATTGACGCATCTCATGCTGCCGGTAAATGGACAGGGATGTGCGGCGAGCTAGCCGGTGACGAACGTGCTACACTTCTTCTATTGGGCATGGGGTTAGATGAGTTCAGCATGAGCGCTATCTCTATCCCACGCATCAAGAAAATTATTCGCAATACAAACTTCGAAGATGTGAAAGCGCTGGCAGATCAGGCCCTGGCCCAACCTACGGCGCAAGAGTTGATGAACCTGGTTAACAAGTTCATTGAAGAAAAAACACTCTGCTAATTGCGCGATGCTGGTAAAGCTGCCCAAATTAATGCTTAGGAGAAGATCATGGGTTTGTTCGATAAACTGAAATCATTGGTTTCTGATGATAAAAAAGACGTTGGCACTATTGAAATCGTAGCGCCGATCTCTGGTGAGATTGTCAACATTGAAGACGTGCCTGACGTTGTTTTCGCTGAGAAAATCGTAGGTGACGGTATTGCTATCAAACCATCTGGCAACAAAATGGTTGCTCCGGTTGATGGCACTATCGGTAAAATCTTCGAAACTAACCATGCTTTCTCAATCGAATCCGACAGTGGCATTGAGCTGTTCGTACACTTCGGTATCGACACCGTTGAACTGAAAGGCGAAGGCTTCAAACGCATCGCTGAAGAAGGCCAACGTGTTAAGAAAGGCGATTTGGTTATCGAGTTTGATCTGCCTCTGCTGGAAGAGAAAGCGAAGTCTACCCTGACTCCGGTTGTTATCTCTAACATGGACGAGATCAAAGAGCTGATTAAACTGACTGGTAGCGTGACTGTGGGCGAAACCCCAATCATCCGCATCAAGAAGTAATTCGCTCAGCGAGTTGTAAAGCAAGAAGTTAAAAACGGCGCCTAATCAGCGCCGTTTTTTATTGCCTGTAAAAAAGCTATCCGCAAAATTATTCGAGTCGCAGAAAGGCGGCAAACGAAGCCATCCCGATGAGCTTACAAAAGTAAGTGATTCGGGTGGCTGAGAGTAGCCAACGCCTCTGCGGCTCGGATTATGAAGCGGATTTCCAGTGCGGAACCTGAAGGCTGATGATCAGGCCATGAGGCTGTGCGTTACGCGCATCCACTTTACCTTCATGCGCCAGCATCACTTTACGGGTAATGGCCAGCCCCAGACCATAGCCTTTGCCTGACAGCGGCGATTTCACTCGCACGAACGGGTCGAAGATACTCGACAACTTATCTTCTTCCACACCCGGCCCCTGATCGGCCACTTCAATTTGCAGATACTCTTCAACCTGCGCCAGTGAAACAGTGATTGTTTGCCCGCGCGCAGAAAAACGCAGTGCATTGCGTACCACGTTATCGACAGCACGTCGCATCAGCTCAGCATTGCCTTTCACGGTGTAATCCAGGTCATCCGCTGATTCGGGAAAGAGCGCAATCTCCACGCCCGGTAACTGCGCCTCATAGCGCGCGTCGTTCACCACCGCTTCCAACAGGCCGTACAGATCGAAGTACTCTTCATCCGGGATTTCACTGCTTTCAGTTCGCGACAGCGCCAGCAGCTCCCCGATCATCTTGTCCAGACGTCCCGCTTCATGTTCAATGCGACTCAGCGAGCTTTCAACATTTGAAGGATTCTGTCGCGCCAGGCCGATGGCCAGTTGCAAACGCGCCAATGGAGAACGCAGCTCGTGAGAAACGTCATGCAGAAGTTCTTCACGCGCCTTCACCAGAACCTGTAAACGTTCGGCCATGGAGTCGAAATCGCGAGCCACTTCTGACAGCTCATCGTGCCGCTTACCCATGCTGGTAAACAGGCGTACCGATAAATCGCCCTGCGCCACCCGCCCGAAAGCTTTACGCATTTGCAGCATAGGTCGGGTCAGGTTCCACGCCAGCATCGCACTGAAGAGTAATCCGCCCAGTCCGCCCAGCCATAACAACGGCGGAGGCATATTCAGCCAGTCCCTGTGACGTCTCGGGCGATATTCATGCATCAGCCCGTCTACATCATATTTCAGCCGGTAGCCCTGCCCGTCCGGCCCCTGCACAAACTGCACGACTTCATGCGGGATTTTACCGGGTTCCAGATCCTTAATCGTATTGCCTTTGGCAGGCAGCAAAGAAGGTGTTACGGAGAAAAACTGCCTGTCATCATCCGGCCAGTCCGCCATCATCGCGTTAAGTGCAGGCATACCGCCGTTGTGCAGCGTTGACACCGCTGACGTAATTTGCAGTTTTACAAAGCGTCGTGCAATGCCGCTTTCCGGCGGTTCGTGCGGATTATAAAAAGCAAAAACCACCCAAAGTCCCTGAGTGATCGCCACAAAAGTGAACCAGAATCCCAGCAGGATTTTCCAGAACAGTTTTCCGCGCATTCGTTTAGCGTATGCGATAGCCAATGCTGCGCACCGTTTCAATAGTCAGAATATCGCCACCTTCCAGTGACCCCAGTTTTTGGCGGATATTACTGATGTGAACATCAATGCTGCGATCATAAGCTTCACGCGGACGGCCGAGGCCTTTTTCTGACAACTCATCTTTTGAAACCACACGTTCCGGAGACCGCAGTAACAGCTCCAGCAGATTGAATTCAGACGCCGTCAGGTCGAAAGGAACCCCACGCCATTCGCTGCTGCGGGTAGCCGGATTCAGCGTCAGGTCACCGTAGTTTACGGATGAAGAATCAGAGTGCGATTCCTGTTGCTCTTCCACACGGCGCAATACTGCACGCAGACGCGCAACCAGCTCACGCGGATAACAAGGTTTAGGCATGTAATCATCGGCGCCCATTTCCAGGCCGATAACGCGATCGATATTGTCGCCCTTGGCGGTCAGCATGATGATCGGCAGACGGCTGTTTTTACGCACCTGACGCAGGACATCAATACCGCTCATATCCGGCAGCATAATGTCGAGGATCATCGCGGTATATTCGCCGGACATCGCCCCTTCCACGCCCGCTTTACCGGTCAGCACCAGAGAAGCGTCAAAACCTTCTGCAATCAGATATTCGCTGAGCATGGTTCCTAATTCGAGATCGTCATCGACTAATAAAATTTTCATTCTTTATTTCCGCCTGGCTAAAATTTTGGTCATTTTTACCACTAACCCTGCATTACGCAGCCGCTTTTACTCTAATTTTACATTCACCAGCTGAATATAAAATTAAACGTTAAAAACACCAGTGGATAAATAACGGTCACCGCGATCGCAGACAATTGCCACAATCACACTACCGGGATGACTTCTGGCGACACGCAATGCGCCCGCAACAGCGCCGCCGGAACTCACGCCACAGAAGATGCCTTCTTGCCGCGCCAGAGCCCGCATGGTGTCTTCCGCTTCGCCCTGCCCCATATCCATCACTTCATCGACCAGTTCAGGGCTGAAAATACCCGGCAGATATTCCTGCGGCCAGCGGCGTATGCCCGGAATGCTGCTGCCTTCAGAAGGTTGCAACCCGACAATTTGCACACCCGCGTGCTGACTGCGCAGAAAGCGACTGACACCCGTGATGGTGCCAGTCGTCCCCATGCTCGACACAAAATGCGTAATACGCCCTTGCGTCTGCTGCCAGATTTCCGGGCCGGTAGTCGTAAAGTGCGCGAGCGGGTTGTCCGGATTATTGAACTGATCCAGCACTTTCCCCTGCCCCTGCAGTTCCATTTCCTGCGCCAGGTCCCTCGCACCTTCCATCCCCTGCGCACGGCTGACCAGCAATAATTCAGCGCCGTAAGCGCGCATTGATGCCTGACGCTCTAAGCTCATATTTTCCGGCATCAGCAATTTCAGCTTATAACCTTTGAGTGCCGCAATCATCGCCAGCGCAATACCGGTATTACCACTGGTGGCTTCAATCAGCGTATCACCGGGATGAATTTCACCGCGCTTTTCCGCCTGCTCAATCATGAACAGCGCTGCACGGTCTTTTACTGAGCCCGCGGGATTATTGCCTTCCAGTTTGACCCAGATCTCGCTTTCGAGTCCCTCGGTCAGACGCTGTAATTTCACCAGAGGTGTATTACCGATGTAGTGTTCGAGCGTACTCACGGGCTTGCCTTATATTAAAAAGGTATATTGACTGATAAAAAAACATAAACAGATATCAGACGATAAAAAGGGCGGCTCGGAGACCGCCCTGAGAAACATGCTGATTAAAAAATATCAGGCGCTCTTCGCTAACGCAACGGGTTGTAGCTGCTGATCACCGGCATACAGGCGGCCATTCAGCCCGCCGACATAAAAACGATCGCCGCGCTGAGGTGCGCTATTACCGTGAGCTTCAGAAAGCACCACGGAAAGCGGTTCATCGTGCCAGCCGTCCGCCTGCACGATAAGCTGCCAGAAATGACCACGCGGGCTGACCTCCAGCACTTTTACCGGCAACGGGCAGCGCGCAGTACTGTGCGCGGTAATTTCCATTTCCCACGGACGCAGGAACAAATCGACCGCGCCCTGATGTAGCGGCGGGTTCTCCAGCGGCCAGTGATGCGCGCCGACATACAACTGAGAACCGCGAATTTCACCACCGATTTTATTCACTTCACCCATAAATTCCAGCACGAAGCGGGTTGCCGGTTCACGCCAGATTTCTTCCGGAGCGCCCACCTGTTCAATATTCCCCTGGCTCATGACCACCACGCGGTCGGCGACTTCCATCGCTTCCTCCTGATCGTGGGTCACAAACACGCTGGTGAATTTCAGCTCTTCATGCAACTGACGCAGCCAGCGGCGCAGCTCTTTACGCACCTGCGCATCCAGCGCACCGAAAGGCTCATCCAGCAGCAGAATTTGGGGTTCGACCGCCAGCGCACGGGCCAGTGCTACACGCTGTTTCTGACCACCAGAAAGCTGTGCCGGATAACGGTTAGCCAGATGGGCTAACTGCACCATCTCCAGCAGTTTAGTGACTTTCTGTTTAATCGCTTCGGCGTTCGGACGCTCGCGGCGCGGCAGCACCGTCAGGCCAAAGGCGATGTTGTCGAACACCGTCATATGGCGGAACAGCGCGTAATGCTGAAACACGAAACCGACCTGACGATCACGGGCGTGGAGACGCGTCACGTCTTTACCGTGAAAACTCAGATGTCCGGCGCTCTGGTTTTCCAGCCCGGCGATAATGCGCAGCAGCGTGGTTTTACCGGAACCCGAAGGCCCGAGCAGTGCCACCATCTCTCCGGAAGCAATATCGAGCGAGATATCATTGAGCACTTTCGTGCGGCCAAAATATTTGTTGATACCGTTAATTTCAATGCTCATGACTTTCCTCCCGCTCAAGACGGTCGTTATGGCGTTTCAGACGCCATTGCAGGCCGCTTTTCAGAAACAGTGTGACAATCGCCATCAGGGTCAGCAATGCAGCGGCAGTAAACGCGCCTGCGGTGTTATAGTCCTGATGCAGTAATTCAACTTGTAATGGCAGCGTGTAAGTTTCGCCGCGGATAGAACCAGAAACGACAGACACCGCACCAAACTCCCCGATCGCACGGGCATTGGTCAGCACCACGCCGTACAGTAATGCCCAGCGGATATTCGGCAAGGTCACGCGGCGGAACATCTGCCAGCCTGACGCGCCCAGTAAGACCGCCGCTTCATCTTCATGGCTGCCCTGACTCAACATCACCGGCACCAGCTCACGGATAACAAACGGACAAGTAACGAATACCGTTACCATCACCATGCCCGGCCAGGCGAACATAAACTGAATATTATGCGCATCCAGCCAGCCGCCAATCGGGCCGTTGGTGCCGTAAAACAGCAGATACAACAGACCGGCAACCACCGGCGAAACCGCGAACGGGATGTCGATCAGCGTCAGTAACAGCTGACGCCCCGGGAAATTAAAGCGCGCCACCAGCCAGGCCAGCAGCGTGCCGAAAATCAGGTTCACCGGCACGGTGATCAGCGCCATCAGCACGGTCAGCCAGATGGAATGCAACATGTCAGAATCAGACAGGTTTTTCCAAACAGCAGCAATCCCGTCGGAAAAGGCCAGCACGAAAATGCTGATCATCGGGATCACCAGCAGCAAAATACAAATCAGTAAACCAGTGCCGATCAGCGACCATTTTACCCAGTCGATACGCTGGCGTTTTTCGCCTGCAAAAGCCGGAATATCAGACATTACTGGCCTCCCAGACGACGGCCATAACGGCTCTGTAAAGTGTTAATCGCAAACAGCAACAGCAGCGAGGCGGCGAGAATAACCGATGCAATCGCGCTGGCTGCCGGATAATCAAATTCCTGCAAGCGGATGAAAATCATCAGCGAGGTCACTTCAGTTTTCCACGCAATGTTACCGGCAATGAAAATCACCGCACCGAATTCGCCCAGGCTGCGGGTAAAGGACAGCGCCGTGCCCGCCATCAAAGAAGGCATGACTTCCGGCAATACCACGCGACGGAAACTCTGCCAGCGCGAAGCGCCCAGCGTTTCAGCGGCTTCTTCATATTCCGGACCTAATTCTTCCAGCACCGGCTGCACGGTACGAACCACAAACGGAATGCTGGTAAAGGCCATCGCCACCGCAATACCAAGCCAGGTGTACGCCACTTTGATATCAAAGTGCGCCAGCCACTGACCGTAAAACCCGGTGGTAGAAAACAGGCCTGCCAGCGTTAAACCGGCCACGGCGGTCGGCAAGGCAAACGGCAAATCCATCAGCCCGTCCACCAGGCTTTTACCGGGGAATTCGTAACGGGTCAGGATCCACGCCATCAGCATGCCGAAGAAACAGTTAAAAATACTCGCCACACCCGCCGCCAGTAGCGTCACTTTGTACGCCGCAACAACCTGACCGTTGGTGATCACATCCCAGTATTGCGCCAGCGTCATTTGTGACAACTGCATCACCAGCGCACTCAGTGGCAGCAACAACACCAGGCAGACGAACAGCAGGCTGCTGCCGAGGCTCAGGGTGAATCCGGGTAATACGCGTTTGCTCGACAACAACATTACTTGTGACCTTGCTCTAACAGTTTGTCCAGCTCACCGCCGGTACTGAAATGGGTTTCCATCACTTGTGGCCAGCCACCGAACTGCTCTTCGACTTTGAACAATTTGGTATCCGGGAACTGCCCTTTCGCCGCCGCCATCGCCGTTTTGTCATACACCCGGTAGTTAAAACTGGTGATGATTTTCTGCGCCTGTGGGCTCCACAAATAATTCAGGTAATCTTTTGCGGCTTTTTCTGTGCCATTTTTCTCGACGTTTTTGTCCACCCAGGCCACCGGGAACTCAGCCAGAATGTCCACTTTCGGCACAATCACTTCGTATTTATCGTCACCGTACTGCTTACGGATATTGTTCACTTCAGATTCGAAACTGATCAGCACATCACCCAGTCCGCGTTCCACAAATGTGGTTGTCGCGCCACGGCCGCCGGTATCAAACACCAGCACGTTTTTCAGGAAACTCGCCATTTTCTCGCGGGTTTTCGTCTGATTTTTATTATCTTCCAGATTGAACGCGCCCCAGGCACCCAGGTAGGTATATCGGCCATTGCCGGAGGTTTTGGGATTCGGGAACACCAGGCTCACGCCCGGACGCGCTAAATCGTCCCAGCTGTGAATATTCTTTGGATTGCCCTTGCGGACCAGAAACGCCATGGTGGAATAAAACGGCGAACTGTTGTTAGGCAAACGACTTTGCCAGTCGGCAGGGATCAGATTGCCGCGGTCATGCAAAATCTGCACATCGGTCACCTGATTGTAAGTGACGACATCGGCTTTCAGACCCTGCAAAATCGCCAGTGCCTGCTTGGAAGAACCAGCATGCGACTGTTTAATATCGAGTTTGTCACCGTCGTTTTGATCAGCCCACTGTTTCTGGAATGGCGGATTCAGAGCAGCAAAAAGTTCACGGGACACATCATAAGAACTGTTGAGCAATTCAGTCGCCGAAGCCGCGCCGCTGGCCAGCAGCAGTGCCGCCACGGAACCTTTCAGCACGCTGCCTGTAAATCCGAATGTTTTCATGCTTAGCCTTAGGTGAGTGAACCGATATGCGACGCTGATAAATGCCGCTCAATATCACACAGTGTATTTATAACTGAGGGTCAGGCTGTAACGGTTTTATATACCATTTGGTGATTTTCAAGCATGAAAAGCTATAAGGCATTAACAAACGCAGGGGGAATAACAGAAGGGGAAGAGGCAGCGCGTTCGTGAAGGAACGCGCTGAAAGAACTTAAAGCGCTAAAAGACGTGTCAGTGATGGGGCGAAATAATAGCTGCCGGTCACCGGACGGGTGAAACGCAGCATCGCATCACGTTTACCATCGAGATCGCCAAACATGCTCAGCAGTTGTTTTTCGATGTTCCACAGACGGGCGCAATAGCTGATGAAATACAAACCGTGTTCGCCGCTTGCCGTGCCATAAGGCAGACTCTGGCGCAGAATTTTCAGGCCTTTGCCGTCTTCTTTCAGGTCAACGCGACTGACGTGGGAAGTGTCCGGGCGAGTTTCTGAATCCAGCTCTTCATCGGTGTCTTTGGTACGCCCGATGACGTCTTCCTGCTGCTGCACGGAGAAACGTTCCCATTGCACCAGATTATGTTTCCAGCGCTGAACCATCACGTAGCTGCCGCCAGCATCAACGCTGCCTTCAGGAATAATCGCCACCTGTGCGCGGGCCTCTGCTTTCGGATTTTCAGTGCCGTCAACAAAACCGCTCAGATCACGTTCTTCAAGCGCACGGAACCCGTGGGTTTCTTCTTCAACGACAATGGAACTGCCGAACGCTTTCAGTGCCGCCTGTGCCAGCGCAAAGTTAACGTCATGACGAAGGGACTGTATATGCAACAGCATATCGCGCTGCGTAGCAGGTGCCAGACCTTTGCCCAGCGGTTGGAAAGATTTCAGTTCATCCGCGCCCTGATTGCCGGATAAATCACGCCACACATCGTTGCCAAAGGCCACGACCGCACCAAGATGTTCGGTGGGAAATTTTTTCTGCATGTCTTCCAATACGGCCACAAATGCACGGCAGCCCTGCCGGAGCGCATCCAGGTCACCCTGAGCTTTCGCTTCGATGTAAATCGCGAAACGGCAATGTTCGGGCAAAATGCCGCTCTGAACCTGAGTCATCTTCTCATCCTCGTTAATTTGACCGGCGACATCATACCGGATGTCAATAAAAATGCCTTGCGCGAAGGCAAGGCATTGAGGAGTTATTAAGCTGAGAAACAGATTTTACTGAGCAGTGGAAGCCTGAGCCGGATTAGCCCGCCAGATAATTTTGCTTACCTTCCAGTCTTTCAGCGCGTCATCCGAAGGCATCAGCGATTCCGGGCCATGCCAGACCCCGCTGAAGACATAGGTGACGTGAGAACTTTGCGGCGCTTTACACTCGACGTTCTGCGCATCATCTCCCTCGCCTTTCACACACACATCGAAGGCTTTGCTGTAAAGGCTGCTGAATGACGTGCCGATTTTAACGCCCCATTCGCTTTCTACTTTAGGGTCCAGCACGTCAACACGCTGAACGTTACCTTTCGGCTCACCGCTGATCGACATTTTCACGTCCTTGCCGTCCATCGCCTGGAAGAAGCTCAGCATTTTTCCGCCGCTCATCGACATGCCACTGCGCAAGGTATAATCACCGTCCAGCGCATCTTTAATGGCCGTTTCTGTCAGCGCCGTGCTACCTGTTATCCCGCCTACTCCTTTATCGCTGATCGTCAGGCTGCTGCCAAACCAATTGAGCGGATTCATGCTCGACCAGGAAACACTTGGCCACGACATGTTAGACATCGACGAACAGCCAGTCAGGATCAGTGGCAGCACCAGCAACAGGGGGCGAACCCGCAAGCGAACAGTCATTCCATACTCCTTTTCTGCCCGTTCCCGTTGGCCGGCGCGGCCTGGCGGACAAACCGACAGTGAATTAATATTTTAACAATTATTGTTAAGCGCCAGTTCGAGTGTATTTCTGGCAAAAAAGTTCAGCCCAAAGGGGAATATGCTTCAGGCCAGACGGTGTGAGGCATCAAAACAGGCGCGCAAACGGCGGCTCAATAACCAATACGCCAGTGCGGCCGCATCCAGTAATGCCAGCACGATATCCACACCAGAAATTATGTCAGTACTTTGCCATAATCCCAGAGCCTGCAATGCAAAAGTGACAAACATCCCGGCAAGAAGTAACCAGTATCCGGCCTGCCAGATGCGCGGCCAGACATGACGACGACCACTGAGCAAAAACACCATCGCGGGCGGCAACCCCAGCAACATCCCGGACCAGAAACTTTGCTGATCGGGGTAAAACAGCGTCAGCAAATCACTTCCCTGCTGGCGGGAAGCACCCGCCATCACAAACAACAACCAGGTTCGTGCCTGCAAAATTAAAATCGTCCAGAACCACAGCGGCAATCGCAACATACCGTGGTCGTTATAATCATCCGGGTTCATAAAAAGAACAACGTTCCTGCAAATAAGGTTAAATCTAACAATCCCCAGGGACATACCTAAAATAATTTGATGTATGCCGGGTATACGCTTAAGAAACTGTTAAGAACAGTCTGCTTTAATGGTCTCCAGCACGGCAAGACATCCGAAACGATGTCATAGTTGTCGTTACTCCGGAAACGTTAAATTAAGGAAGACCTATTATGATGAAGAAGATCACTCTGGCAACCCTCATTGCACTTTGTTCAGCGACGGCGTTTGCCCAGCAAACCGGCGGCTTTAACGGTCCGTCAGCACAGGAAACGCAAACACAGCCTGCAGCACAGGGCGGTTTCACCGGTACCACGGCGCTGAGCACCGTGAAAGACGCGCAAACCATGAAAGATGATCAATGGATCATGCTGGAAGGTTTTATCGATCAGCGTATCGACCACGATAAATACATTTTCCGCGATAACACCGGCACCCTCAATGTAGAAATTGACGGCAAGCGCTGGCAGGGACAGAACGTATCGCCGAAAGATAAAATCCGCATCGAAGGTAAAGTCGATAAAGACTGGAACTCTGTGGAAGTTGACGTGAAGAGCGTTAAAATCATCAAGTAATTCATGATGTAAAAAACCCCGGCAGATGTGACTCTGCCGGGGCTTTTTTATTCAATGAAGAACAACGGGTAGATTAATACTCCTGATCTTCGATCAGCCGCTTACCCAGTAAAAGCGTATCCGAAATTTCATAACCCAGTTTTTCGTACATGCTGACCACGGCATCGTTTTCTGCACGCACCATTAAATTCATTTTCGGGCAGCCGCGGGCAATCAGTTTTTTCTCCAGACGATTAACCAGCGCGTTAGCGATGCCTCGTCCGCGATAATCCGGATGTACGCCGAGATAGTTAGCCGAACCACGGTGACCGTCGTAGCCGCCCATCAGGGTGCCGACCACTTCACCGCCGACTTCTGCCACCAGGAAAAACTCCGGGCTGTGGTTAATTTTACGTTCGATATCCAGCTCAGGATCGTTCCACGGGCGCAGCAGATCGCAACGCTCCCATAAGGTCAGTACTTCCTCAAAATCTTCTTGACGGTATACGCGAATTTCCATCACTGTTCGCCGCTGTTAATAGGGGTTTACTTGATTATCGCGTGATCTGTTTGATACGCAACATCAAAATCACAGATTGTCTGCTTTATGAATGAAATTAAACCGCAAATTCAACACCTGAAGAAGATATTCCCGCCCATTACCGGACATTTATTCGGCCCTGATTTCATCCGCGACACAATATTCATAAAAAGTAATAGTTCTCAGATCGAAACTATAAAAAAGATACTCTATAACATAGAGCATTCTGCCTTTTTTCTGACGGTAACGGACTGATGTTAAACCCCCTGAACAAATTTCTGCATTTCCAGCCGCTTCCTGCTGCCGCCACACGCCGCCAGTTACTGCTTTCCGGACTCGGTTTAGCGATTGCCGCCTTTGGTTCCCGCTCTGCCAGCGCAGCGCAGCAGGAACACATCACCAAATCCGCCCCGGCACCTAAGCCGCCTGGTGCGAAGAAACTGGTGATGATCGATCCCGGCCACGGCGGTATTGATTCCGGCGCTGTCGGTCATGAGGGTTCGGAAGAAAAACACGTGGTGCTGGAAATCGCCAACTATGTGCGGGAATTTTTGGGCGAGCAAAGCCATATTGAAGTCAAACTGACCCGCGATTCCGACCACTTTATTCCACTTTATCAGCGTGTTGAACTGGCACATCAGCATCAGGCAGATCTGTTCGTTTCCATTCACGCCGATGGTTACACCAGCCCGACGGCCTCCGGTGCGTCAGTTTTTGCTCTTTCCAATCGCGGTGCCAGCAGCGCCATGGCGCGCTATATGTCGAAGAAAGAAAATGACGCCGACCTGGTTGCCGGAGCGAAGTACGCCAAAGAAGACAACAATTATCTGCAGCAGGTGTTATTCGATCTGGTGCAGACCGACACCATTAAAAACAGCCTGACGCTGGGACATCACGTGCTCGACAGGATCCGGCCTATCCACCACCTGCACAGCCAGCAAACTGAACAGGCCGCATTTGCCGTTCTGAAATCCCCGTCGATCCCGTCAATTCTGGTGGAAACATCGTTTATCACCAACCATCAGGAAGAACAGTTGCTCAGCACAACAGCGTTCCGCCGTGAAATTGCTCAGGCCATTTCCCAGGGTATCGTGAACTTTTTCAGTTACTTCGACGCCAACGAGCGCAAGCCCCGATAACGTTTCCTCCACACCCAAAGCAGCCGCCTTTGGTGACCCGCAGGGTTTTGGGTATATAATAACGTCCACTTTTCTATCATTCAGCGCCCGCAAGGCGCTGAATGTCTTTTCAGTCAACGTCTGCGAGTTAGCCTGTGAGCCAATCCATTCCCGACATCCAGCAAGTCAAAACCTTCCTGCTCAAGCTTCAGGACCACATTTGCCAGCAACTGGCCGCTGCCGATGGCAAAGGTCATTTTGCTGAAGACCAGTGGGTTCGCGAAGAAGGCGGTGGCGGTCAGAGCCGGGTTATGACCCATGGCGCAGTGTTCGAACAAGCTGGTGTGAACTTCTCGCATGTTTCCGGCGCGACCCTTCCGGCTTCCGCCACGGCACATCGCCCTGAACTTGCCGGGCGTAGTTTTCAGGCCATGGGCGTCTCACTGGTCATTCATCCGCTGAGCCCTTACATTCCGACCAGCCACGCCAATGTGCGTTTCTTTATTGCCGAAAAGCCGGGTGAAGCGCCGGTCTGGTGGTTCGGTGGGGGTTTTGACCTCACACCGTTTTATGGTTTTGAAGAAGATGCCCGCCACTGGCACCTCACCGCGCAGCAGCTTTGCCAGCCATTCGGCGATGACGTGTATCCGAAATACAAAAAATGGTGTGACGATTACTTCTTTATCAAACACCGCAATGAAGCACGCGGGATCGGCGGTTTATTCTTTGACGATCTGAACTCGCCAGATTTCGATACCTGTTTCAGCTTTATGCAGGCCGTCGGCAACGGCTTCACTGACGCCTATTTGCCCATCGTGGAAAAACGCAAAGCCCTGCCGTGGGGCGAACGCGAGCGTCAGTTCCAGCTTTACCGCCGTGGCCGCTACGTCGAATTTAATCTGGTGTGGGATCGCGGGACGCTGTTTGGCCTGCAAACCGGCGGGCGTACAGAATCTATCTTGATGTCGATGCCGCCGCTGGTGCGCTGGGAATATGGCTATCAGCCGGAAGATGGCAGCCCGGAAGCCGCGCTGTACAGCGATTTCCTGCCGGTTCGCGACTGGCTGGCTGAAAAAGGATCCTCTGTAAATGGAGAGGCAAGTTAATGCAAATCTGGGTTGATGCCGACGCCTGTCCGAATGTCATCAAGGAAGTGCTGTTCCGCGCCGCTGAGCGCACCGGCATGATGGTGACACTGGTGGCTAACCAAATCATCCGCACTCCACCGTCGAAATTCCTGCGTACTTTGCGCGTGGAAGCCGGTTTTGACGTCGCGGATAACGAAATTGTTAAACGCACCGAGCCCGGCGATCTGGTGATCACCGCAGATATTCCTCTCGCGGCGGAAGTGATTGAAAAAGGCGGTGTAGCGCTCAACCCTCGCGGCGAGCGGTACACCACTGAAACCATCAAAGAGCGCCTGAATATGCGTGATTTTATGGACACCATGCGCGCCAGCGGCGTGCAGACTGGCGGACCACCTGCGCTTAATCAGCGCGACCGCCAGCAATTTGCCAATGAACTGGATAAGTGGCTGCAACAAGCCAAAAAATAATCCGGTCTGGCTGTCGAAACCGAAGTACCACTACATTAATTAAAGGAATAAGAAATGGTCAAAAAGATCATCCTTGATTGCGATCCGGGGCACGACGACGCTATCGCGATGTTACTGGCTCACGGTAACCCCGAAATCGAACTGCTGGCTGTTACCACGGTAGTCGGTAATCAGACACTGGAAAAAGTCACCCGCAACGCACTTGCCGTTGCTCGTGTGATTAACCTGACCGGTGTGCCATTTGCGGCGGGCGCAACGCGTCCGCTGGTGCGTCAGATTGAAGTGGCTGACGAAATCCATGGCGAATCAGGTCTTGACGGACCGGTGCTGCCGGAAGCCGCCATTACGCTGGAGCCGGTTCACGCCATCGATCTGATCATTGATTTGATCATGTCCCACCCGCCAAAAACTATCACGCTGGTGCCCACCGGCGGGCTGACCAACATTGCGATGGCGGTACGTAAAGAGCCGCGCATTGCTGACCGCGTGAAAGAAGTGGTGCTGATGGGCGGCGGTTATCATGTGGGTAACTGGAGCGCAGTCGCCGAGTTTAATATCAAAATTGACCCGGAAGCCGCCCATATCGTGTTCAACGAAAAATGGCCGCTGACCATGGTCGGGTTGGATCTCACCCATCAGGCACTTGCCACGCCGGAAGTCGCTGCGCGTATTGCTGCGGTCGGCACACAGCCTGCCAAATTTGTCGGTGAGCTGCTCGATTTCTTCGGTCTGAGCTACAAAGATCGTCAGGGCTTTAATTCCCCGCCGGTTCACGACCCGTGCGCCGTGGCTTACGTGATTGATCCGAACGTGATGACGGTGCAAAAAGTGCCGGTGGATATTGAGCTGACCGGCACGCTGACGCTGGGCATGACCGTTGCCGATTTCCGCACCCCGCCGCCGCCAGATTGCCACACGCAGGTCGCGGTAAAACTCGATCATCAGCGTTTCTGGGATCTGATCGTCGATGCGCTGGAGCGGATCGGCGAAGTGAAATACTGAGCCCGTCATTTCATGAAACAGGGCGCCCGTTGCGGCGCCCTTTCAGGTTTAAGCAGGCAGGTTCAAAGAGTCAGGGTTAAAGAGTTAGAGTTAGAGTTAGAGTTAGAGTTAAAGAGGCTCGGTCTGCGCCTCGACCACGGCTAAAGCCACCATATTCACAATCCTGCGTACCGAAGCAATCGGTGTCAGAATATGTACCGGTTTCGACACCCCCATCAGCACTGGTCCGACAGTCACGCCTTCAGAGCACGATACCCGCAGCAGGTTGTAGCTGATACGCGCCGATTCCATATTCGGCATAATCAGGATATTGGCCGAACCTTTCAGCGGGCTGTCCGGCATGATGTCCTGACGTATGCTTTCCACCAGCGCCGCATCGCCATGCATCTCGCCGTCTATTTCCAGCTCAGGATCAAGCTCGTTTACCAGCTCCAGCGTACGTCGCATTTTCAGCGCCGCCGGACTGTCTGACGTGCCAAAACTCGAATGCGAAAGCAATGCAACCTTTGGCTCAATACCAAAACGCCGCACCGTTTCTGCCGCCATCAGCGTGATTTCTGCCAGCTGTTCCGGCGTCGGATCGTCGTTAACGTAAGTGTCTGCAATAAACGTATTGCCGCTTGGCAGCAGCAACGCATTCATCGCGCCGGCAACGTGCGCTCCTTCGCGAAAACCAAATACTTTCTCCACGATGTCGTAATGCTCGTGATAGGTACCGACTGTACCGCAAATCATCGCATCAGCTTCACCACGCAACAGCATGATGGCGGAAATCAGTGTCGGATTACCAATCACCGCCCGCCGCGCCTGCTCCTGCGACACACCGCGCCGTTTCATCAGCTCATAATATTCACGCCAGTACTCATTGAAGCGCGGATCAGATTCGTTATTTACCACTTCGAAATCGCGGCCTGCTTCCAGTTGCAGCCCCAGCTTTTTAATGCGCATGGCAATAACGCTTGGCCGCCCGACCAGAATAGGTTTGGCCAGCCCAAGGGAAATCAACTCCTGCGTGGCCTGTAATACGCGTTCTTCTTCACCTTCCGCCATCACCACCCGCCGGGCATCTTTCTTCGCCTGCGAGAAAATGGGCTTCATAAACAAATTGGTTTTATAGACGAATTCCGTCAGCTTCTCGGCGTACGCATCCAGGTCTTCAATAGGGCGCATCGCCACACCAGAATCCATTGCCGCTTTGGCAACCGCGGGTGCAATTTTCACAATCAGCCGCGGGTCAAAGGGTTTCGGAATGATGTAGTCCGGGCCGAAAGACAACTCTTCTTCTCCATAGGCGGAAGCCACCACATCACTTTGTTCTGCCATCGCCAGATCGGCAATCGCATGAACACAAGCCAGTTTCATTTCTTCATTGATAGTGGTTGCACCAACATCCAGCGCGCCACGGAAAATGAACGGGAAGCACAGCACGTTATTGACCTGGTTGGGATAATCCGAGCGACCTGTACAGATGATGGCATCAGGGCGAACCGCTTTCGCCAGCGGTGGCAGAATCTCCGGTTCAGGATTGGCAAGCGCCAGGATCAGCGGATCCTTCGCCATGGTTATCACCATCTCCTGCGTCAAAACGCCGGGGCCGGAACAGCCGAGGAAGATGTCAGCTTGCGGAATGGCATCGCCCAGCGTGCGCTGCCCGTTGTCGTCAATGGCATACGCTGCTTTGGTTTCGGCCATATTTTCTTCGCGGCCTTTATAGATAACGCCACGGGAATCACAGGCCGTAATGTTGTGGCGCTTAAGTCCGAGCGCGACCAGCAGATTCAGACAGGCAATAGCAGAAGCCCCCGCGCCGGATACCACCAGCCGGACATCCGAAATATTTTTGCCCACCACGCGTAAACCGTTGAGTACCGCCGCCGTACAGATAATCGCGGTGCCGTGCTGATCGTCATGAAACACCGGGATCTTCATGCGTTCGCGCAGCTTTTTCTCGATGTAAAAACATTCCGGCGCTTTGATGTCTTCAAGGTTGATGCCGCCAAATGTCGGCTCCAGCGCGGCTATCACGTCGATCAGTTTATCCGGATCGTTTTCATCGACTTCGATATCGAACACGTCGATACCCGCGAATTTTTTGAACAATACGCCCTTCCCTTCCATCACCGGTTTACCGGCCAGCGCGCCGATATTACCCAGTCCGAGAACCGCCGTTCCGTTCGAGATAACGGCCACCAGATTGCCACGAGCCGTGTATTTGTAAGCGGCCTGCGGATCTCTGGCGATCTCCAGACAGGGAGCGGCAACACCGGGTGAATAAGCCAGCGCCAGATCACGTTGTGTGGCGAGGGGTTTGGTGGGCGAGACCTGAATTTTTCCGGGCACCGGGAATTCATGAAAATCGAGCGCACTTTGCTTGAGTTGTTCGTCCATCGTAGGGTCCTTTTCTTGTTTCTTATTTTTTGCAGAGACAACAGGGTACGGGTAAACATCGCCATCAGGTTTCCCGCTGACCAGTATAGATAACCCTGCCACGACGAAGGGTGAATAACGACCAAAAATTGACCGTTACATTGTTTGCTTTTCATTCATGGAAGACGTCTCGTAAAAATCAACTAAGCTTAAAGTTTGTCCTTGCGCTTTTCTCATCAGACGCCCAATTTAAGCAGCAACAAAGGCCGCCATTGTTGAGACCCATTGCAGTAATCAGAAAAAGCGCATTCAGTTTGTTAACAGAATGATGCAGGGTAGGAGCCCTGCAAACCAGAGTCAGACGACCTTATTGCTGTATCGTTTTTTCTCGCTAAGGAGCTAAGAGATGAACCAGTTAGACGCACTAAAAAAAATCACCACCGTCGTTGCCGACAGCGGTGACATTGAATCTATCCGTCATTTCGAGCCTCAGGATGCGACCACCAATCCTTCGCTGATCCTCAAAGCAGCCGACCTGCCGCAATACCAAAACCTGATTAAAGACGCGCTGGACTATGCCCGTAAGCAAGGCGGCAGCAAAGAGACTCAGGTGATCAATGCCACAGATAAACTGGCCGTTAATATCGGGGGGGAAATCCTGAAAAGCGTGCCAGGCCGCATCTCGACTGAAGTCGATGCCCGCCTGTCTTTCAATAGTGAATTGTGTATCGAAAAGGCCCGTAAACTGATTGGCCTGTATCAGGATCAGGGCATTGATAAATCCCGTATTCTGATCAAACTGGCTTCCACCTGGGAAGGGATCAAAGCCGCAGAGAAGCTGGAAAAAGAAGGCATCAACTGTAACCTGACCCTGCTGTTCTCATTCGCTCAGGCACGCGCCTGTGCAGAAGCCGGCGTCTACCTGATTTCTCCGTTCGTTGGGCGTATTTACGACTGGTACAAAGCCAAAGAGCCGAACGCAACGTATGACGTGGAAAAAGATCCGGGCGTGAAATCGGTTCGCGACATCTACGACTACTACAAATCTCACGATTACCCGACCGTCATCATGGGTGCCAGCTTCCGTAAAGTGGAACAAATCCTGGCGCTGGCAGGTTGTGACCGCCTGACCATTTCTCCAAATCTGCTGGAAGAACTGAAAGCCAGCAATGAACCGGTTGAACGTAAATTACAGCCTTCCGGCAAGGGGGGGGAAAAACCCGCACCTCTGACACAGGCTGAATTCCTCTGGGAACACCATCAGGACGCCATGGCCGTTGAAAAACTGGCGGAAGGTATCCGCGCATTCGCCGTCGATCAGAAGAAACTCGAAGATATGCTTTCAGCACAGCTTTAGTTTCAGCCGTAGTTTAAAAATCTAACCTCAGCTGAGTCACCTGGCAGACCGGTGGCAACTCCGCACTTTTGTCATCTGGCTCAGCAAAGTGACCCATCCGGAGAAAAATATGCCTTCTCGTAGAGAACTAGCGAATGCTATCCGTGCACTTAGCATGGATGCCGTCCAGAAAGCGAATTCCGGACACCCCGGCGCCCCGATGGGGATGGCCGATATCGCCGAAGTCTTGTGGCGCGATTACATGAATCACAACCCGACCAACCCGAAATGGGCCGATCGTGACCGCTTCCTGATGTCCAACGGCCACGGCTCGATGCTGCAATACAGTCTGCTGCACCTGACCGGTTACGACCTGCCAATGAGCGAACTGGAAAACTTCCGCCAGTTGCATTCTAAAACACCAGGACATCCTGAATACGGTTATACGCCGGGCGTGGAAACCACCACCGGCCCGCTGGGTCAGGGCGTTGCCAACGCCGTGGGTTTTGCGATTGCTGAACGTACGTTAGGCGCGCAGTTTAACCGTGAAAATCACGAAATCGTCAACCATCACACCTACGTTTTCTTAGGGGATGGCTGCATGATGGAAGGGATTTCCCACGAAGCCTGCTCGCTGGCCGGTACCCTGAAACTCGGCAAACTGACCGCGTTTTATGATGACAACGGTATCTCCATTGACGGACACGTCGAAGGCTGGTTTACCGATGATACGGCCAAACGTTTCGAAGCTTACGGCTGGCATGTCATCCGTGGAATTGACGGCCAAAACTCCGACGCCATAAAAGCGGCAATCGAAGAATCTCATAAAGTCACTGACCGCCCTTCCCTGCTGATGTGCAAAACAGTGATTGGTTTCGGTTCGCCGCACAAAGCCGGGACTCATGAAGCACATGGTGCCGCACTGGGTGCCGACGAAGTCGCCGCCACCCGCAAGGCGCTGGGCTGGAACTATCCGGCCTTTGAAATCCCGCAAGATATTTATGACGCCTGGGATGCCAAAGAAGCGGGCAAAGCCAAAGAAAAAGCCTGGAACGATAAATTCGCCGCTTATGCCAAAGCCTATCCTGAGCTGGCCGCTGAATTTGACCGCCGCGTTAATGGCAAATTACCTGCGGACTGGGAATCCAAAGCACAGGCATTCATCGAAGGTTTGCAGGCCAAACCTGCGAATATCGCCAGCCGTAAAGCCTCACAAAATACTCTGGAAGAGTTTGGCAAAATTTTGCCTGAATTCCTCGGCGGTTCCGCAGACCTTGCGCCAAGTAACCTGACCATGTGGTCGGGCTCAAAATCACTGATTGAAGACCACGCCGGTAACTACATCCACTACGGCGTGCGTGAGTTCGGCATGACGGCCATCTCCAACGGTCTCGCGCTGCACGGCGGTTTCCTGCCTTATTCTGCGACCTTCCTGATGTTCGTTGAATATGCCCGTAACGCGGTACGTCTGGCGGCGCTGATGAAAATACGCAACGTCTTCGTGTATACCCACGATTCGATTGGTCTGGGGGAAGACGGTCCGACGCACCAGCCGGTTGAGCAAATGGCCAGCCTGCGTGTGACGCCAAACATGAGCCTGTGGCGTCCGGCTGATCAGGTCGAATCTGCCGTGGCATGGAAATATGCCATCGAGCGCAACGACGGTCCGGTTGCACTTATCTTCTCGCGTCAGAACCTGACTCAGCAACCGCGTACCGCTGAGCAGCTGGCAAACGTCGCACGCGGTGGTTATGTGCTGAAAGACTCAGACGGCACGCCGGATGTGATTCTGATTGCCACCGGGTCTGAAGTAGGTATTACGGTAGAAGCCGCGGACAAACTGGCTGCAGCGGGTACTAAAGTGCGGGTAGTCTCTCTGCCTTCTACTGATGTGTTCGACAAACAGGACGAGGCTTACCGCGAATCTGTGCTGCCGAAAGCAGTGACTGCGCGCGTGGCGGTGGAAGCCGGTATCGCCGATTACTGGTACAAATACGTCGGCCTCAACGGTGCAATTGTCGGCATGACCTCTTTCGGGGAATCTGCACCAGCAGAGCAACTGTTTAAAGAGTTTGGCTTTACGGTTGATAACGTTGTCGCAAAAGCGCAGGCGCTGTTGAAGTAAAAGATGTGAAGTAATTCTGTGTAGTTTATTCCCTCTTCATCTCAGGAGAGGGAATTCCTTCTATTTCCGCCCCGCTGACTTGATGAATCTGCCTCTCTCCGGTAAAGTCCCGTCCCTTCTTTGGCATGGGGAACAATGATGTTTATTGGATTTGACTACGGTACAGCGAATTGCTCAGTTGCAGTAATGCGCGATAATAACGCCCATCTGCTGGCGTTAGAAAATAACGATCCTTATTTACCCTCCATGCTTTGTGCACCGACACGTGAAGCGGTCAGCGAATGGCTGAACCGTCACGGACAGGTTCCGGCAGGCAGTGATGAAAATCTGGCACTGTTGCGCCGCAGCATCAGCTTTAACCGCGAGGAAGATATTCCGGTTAATGCTAACAGCGTGCATTTCGGTTTGCAGGCGCTTTCGACCTATATGGAAGATCCGGAAGAGGTGTACTTTGTCCGCTCTCCGAAATCCTTCCTGGGTGCGAACGGCCTGAAACCTCAACAGATTGCCCTGTTTGAAGATCTGGTCTGCGCAATGATGTACCACATTAAGCGTCAGGCCGAATCCGTCTTGCAGGAAAGTATTGAACAGACAGTGATCGGCCGCCCGATCAACTTTCAGGGTATGGGTGGTGAAGAGGCCAATGCTCAGGCGCAGGGTATTTTACAACGTGCCGCTGAGCGCGCCGGTTTCCGCGATATTGCGTTCCAGTTTGAACCGGTCGCCGCAGGTCTGGATTTCGAAGCGACACTGACGGAAGAGAAAACCGTGCTGGTCGTCGATATCGGCGGCGGTACCACGGACTGCTCGGTATTGCTGATGGGCCCGCAGTGGCGCGATAAAGCAGAGCGTCAGAACAGCCTGCTCGGTCACAGTGGTTGCCGCGTTGGCGGTAATGATCTGGACATCATGACTGCGTTCAAACAGCTCACACCGCAGTTTGGTATGGGCAGCGAAACGCAAAAAGGGATCGCTATCCCGGCCCTGCCTTACTGGAATGCAGTGGCGACCAACGATGTTCCTGCACAGTTAGATTTCTACAGCGTGGCGAATGGCCGTATGTTGCGGGATCTGATCCGCGATGCCGCGCAACCGGATCTGATCAAACGCCTGCTGAAAGTCCAGCAACAGCGTCTGAGTTATCGTCTGGTGCGTGCCGCAGAAGAAAGTAAAATTGCACTTTCTGAACGTGAAAGCGTTACGGCTGCGATGGACTTCATTGAATCCGGTCTGGCGGAAACCATCAGCCAGCAGCAACTGAGTGACGCGATTTCTCAGCCGCTGGAACGCATTCAGGAACAGGTCAGTCTGGCACTGGCCAGCAGCGAAATTAAACCTGACGTAATTTACCTGACCGGCGGCAGTGCGCGTTCGCCGCTGCTGCGTGCTGCATTACAGGCGCAGTTACCGGGTATTCCGCTGGTCGGTGGCAATGATTTCGGCTCGGTCACCGCTGGCCTGGCCCGCTGGGCACAAACGTTGTTCCGTTAAGTTTTAAAGATGCAGATAAACAAAAACCGCCTGATTTGAATTGAAGGCGGTTTTTTTATGGCTCAGGTTTAGTGTTTACCAGGCGCTGGCGTCGTTTAAGGTCTTAATATCCGCATCATCCAGTTTGAGGGTGGCAGCCTGCGCCAGCTCATTCAGTTGTTGCAGTGACGTCGCGCTGACAATCGGCGAGGTAATACTCGGGCGGGCAATCTGCCAGGCCAGTGCAACTTGTCCTGGCTGTGCGCCGTGCTTCTCAGCCACCTGATCCAGCCCCGCCAGCACTTTCAGGCCACGTTCATTCAGGCAACGTGCGATCACGCTTTCACCGCGCTTACTTTTACCGGCATCCGCTTTGGTACGGTATTTCCCGGTCAGGAACCCGGCGGCCAGACCATAGAAGTTGATCACGCCTAAACCGTTATCCCTGACGACTTTTTCAAGTGCTTCTTCATACACTTTGCGGTCGTACAAATTGTACTGCGGTTGCAGCGTTTCATAACGCGCCAGCCCGTTTTCCTGACTGACTTTCAGCGCTTCGGCCAGGCGTGGTGCGCTGTAGTTTGAAGCGCCAACGGCACGCACTTTACCTTCTTTAATCAGCGCATCGAATGCCGCCATGGTTTCGGCCAGCGGCGTATCGGCATCATCATCATGCGACTGATATAAATCGATATAATCTGTTTGCAGGCGTTTCAGCGAGGCTTCGACCGCTTCTTTAATATAGCGTGGCGATAAACCCACTTTGCCTTCGCCCATCGGTTTGCCGACTTTGGTCGCCAGAATAATCTGGTCACGCTTACCGGTTTTTTTCAGCCAGTTGCCGATAATGGTTTCCGATTCGCCCCCTTTGTTGCCTTCAACCCAGCTTGAATACACATCGGCGGTGTCGATAAAATTCAGTTTATGATCCAGTAAGGCATCGAGCAGGTTAAAGGAAGCCGCCTGATCGACCGTCCAGCCGAATACGTTGCCGCCAAACGTCAGCAACGGCACCTGAATACCTGAACGACCCAGTTCTCTTTTGCTCATTATTCTCTCCCTTTCATAAGGTCAGATTTAACTTACTTTGCATGCGAACGATTTGCGATCAAAGGTCAACCATAGCATTTTGATATAAAATGTCAGGCTGAAAGCTATTCTTTATTGTCAGAAGAATTGTCAAAAAATGGGAAAGACTCTCCTTATTTCCTCCATTTTCTGCTGAAACATTCTGGCTACACTGTGAGCCTGGTTTTAAGGTGGATCTCCCTCCTGAAATGCCGCGACAATGATTGTGCTGATGCGATAACCCATGAAATCTGAAAACACAGACACCTTACCGCCTTCTGCTCCCCTGCCGCCTTCGGTGCGCTGGCAGCTGTGGATTGTCGCCTTCGGCTTTTTTATGCAGGCCCTCGACACCACGATTGTGAATACTGCACTGCCTTCGATGGCACGCAGTCTGGGTGAAAACCCGCTGCACATGCATTCGGTGGTTGTAGCTTATGTACTGACGGTCGCCGTGATGCTGCCTGCCAGTGGCTGGCTGGCGGATAAGGTCGGTGTGAAATGGGTATTCTTTTCGGCCATTGTGCTGTTTACGCTTGGCTCGCTGTTATGCGCGCAATCGGAAAGTCTGCGTGAACTGGTGATGTCGCGCATCGTTCAGGGGATTGGCGGTGCGATGATGGTGCCGGTCGGGCGGCTGACGGTGCTGAAAATTGTCCCGCGAAGCGAGTACATGGCGGCGATGACGATGGTCACGTTACCCGGCCAGGTCGGTCCGCTTCTGGGCCCGGCGCTGGGCGGTTTCCTGGTGCAATACGCCAGCTGGCACTGGATCTTCCTGATTAATCTGCCGGTCGGTCTGGCCGGTTGTATCGCCACTTTAATGATTATGCCCAATTACAAAATGCAGACCCGCCGCTTTGATATCAGCGGGTTTGTGATGCTGGCCGTGTGCATGGCGACGCTAACCCTGGCGCTGGAAGGTAGCCGCAGTATGGGGCTGAGCGTGCTGGAAATTTTCCTGCTGGTCGTCGTCGGTGGCGGCGCGCTGGGGGTTTACTGGATGCATGCGCGCGGCAATCTTTCTGCGCTGTTTTCACTGCGTCTGTTCAATACCCCGACCTTTAAAATTGGCCTGATCGGCAGTCTGCTCGGGCGTATCGGCAGCGGCATGTTGCCGTTCATGACGCCAGTATTTCTGCAACTCGGTATGGGCTTTACGCCTTTCCATGCCGGACTGATGATGATCCCGATGGTGCTCGGCAGTATGGGGATGAAACGCGTGGTGGTCCGGCTGGTCAATCAGCTCGGCTACCGGAAGGCACTGGTCAGCGCGACCTTGCTGCTGGCGCTGATCACGCTGATTTTCCCGCTGGTGGCGATTTACGGTGCGGTCTGGATGATCCCGATTGTATTGTTCTTCCAGGGCATGGTGAACTCCCTGCGCTTCTCGTCGATGAACACGCTGACGCTGAAAGATCTGCCGTCGCGCCTTGCCAGCAGTGGCAATAGTTTGCTGTCGATGATCATGCAGTTGTCGATGAGTCTGGGCGTCAGTGTCGCCGGTTTGCTGATTGGAGCGTTCGCCCATCAGCAGGCCATTACACCGGACAGCGCCACCATGCACACCGCGTTCCTGTATTGTTATATGTCGATGGCGCTGGTGATCGCCCTGCCAGCCTGGGTATTTTCCAAAGTGCCACCTGATACGCAGAGAAATGCCATTGTCGACCGTCGTCGCGCTGCGGCCGGCTCCCCTGATCCGATGAGAAAATCATGAAACCTGGTATTACCGCCAAGTTGTTTATGGCCATTTTTTGTACCTGCGCACTGGTGCTGATCACCATGAACTGGGGCGTTCGGATGAGCTTTGAACGGGGCTTTATCGACTATATCCGTCAGAGCAACGAACAGCGCGTCGAACTGCTGGCTGACACCCTGCAGGAGCAGTACAAACAACACGGCAGCTGGGAATTTCTGGAAACCAATGACCGGTTGATCTATCAGATCATGCGTTCATTTGAACAAAACAGCAGCCCGAGGATGCCGCCGCAGGGATGGCGCACGAAGTTCTGGATCCTCGACAGCCACGATCATCGGATCGGCGGTTACGATCAGCCGGTCCCACCGGATTTACAAGGTCCGCGCCGCGTGATGACCGTTAATGGTGTGGTCATCGGATCGGTGATTTCGACGCCTGCCGAACGCCTCACCCGCGATGCTGATATTAATTTCGAACGCCAGCAAAGCCGCACCAGCTGGATGATTGTCGCCTTTACCGCGCTGCTGGCCGCTGCCGTCACCTGGATGTTGTCCCGCGGAATGCTCGCGCCGGTAAAACGGCTGGTGAACGGTACGCATCAGCTGGCTGCGGGGAATTTCAGCACACGGGTTGAAGTCGACAGTGAAGATGAACTCGGCAAACTGGCGCAGGATTTTAATCAGCTGGCGATGACGCTGGAAAAAAATGAGCAGATGCGCCGGGCGTTTATGGCGGATATTTCCCATGAGTTGCGCACGCCGCTGGCCGTTCTGCGTGGTGAGCTGGAAGCCATGCAGGATGGCGTGCGTAAAATGACGGTTGGATCGCTGGAATCACTGCAATCTGAAGTGTCGATTCTGACCAAACTGGTGGACGATTTGCATCAGCTTTCGCTTTCCGATGCCGGTGCGCTGGCATACCGCAAGGTGGACACCGACGTCGTACATCTGGTGCAGCTGGCGGAAGCCGGTTCGCGTGATCGTTTCCATGCCAAGCAACTAACCCTGACCAGCCACCTGCCGGAAAGCGCTGAAGTGTTTGGCGATCCGCAGCGTCTTTCGCAGCTGTTCAACAATCTGCTGGAAAACAGTCTGCGCTATACTGACCCGAATGGCGGTCTGGAGATCCGGGGCGAAATACGGGATAAATCACTTTACCTGATGTTCCAGGACAGCGCGCCGGGCATCAGCGATGAACAGCTTGGCCGTATTTTTGAACGGTTTTATCGTACCGAAGGCTCGCGCAACCGCGCCAGTGGCGGTTCGGGGTTAGGTCTGGCCATTTGCCAGAATATTGTCGAAGCGCACGGCGGGCAGATCAGCGCCAGCCACTCTCCGGCGGGTGGCGTTCGTATTACGATCGTCCTGCCGCTCTCTGTTACATCAGGCCCGAGAAACTGAATGAACGACTCTGTATTGTCCGGCCCGGCGCCGTTAAAAATTCTGATTGTGGAAGACGAGCCAAAACTTGCTCAGCTGTTAATCGACTATCTCGAAGCCGCAGGCTATGCCACCCAATGGCTGGCGGACGGACATGACGTCATCTCTCAGGTGAAGCACCAGCCGCCGGCACTGATTTTGTTAGATCTGATGCTGCCAGGCAGCAGCGGATTATCCATTTGCCGAGACATTCGCCAGTTTTCCGATGTACCGATCATGATGGTGACGGCAAAAACGGAAGAGATTGATCGCCTGCTCGGACTGGAAATCGGTGCAGATGATTACATCTGCAAACCTTACAGCCCGCGTGAAGTTGTGGCCCGCGTGAAGGTTATTTTGCGCCGCTGCGTGCGTCAGGAAGACAATGTGCCGAGAGATAACGGTCTGCACATTGATGAAGCGCGCTTTCAGGCCACATTCCAGGGTCATGAACTTGAACTGACACCGGCAGAATTCCGCCTGCTGAAAACGCTGTCCGTCAAACCGGGTTACGTGTTTACCCGCGAAGTGCTGCTCAATAATCTCTATGACGACTACCGCGTCGTCACTGACCGTACCATCGACAGTCATATCAAGAACCTGCGCCGTAAACTCGAATCTCTGGACGGGGAAAAGGCGTTTATCCGCGCCGTCTATGGCGTGGGCTATCGCTGGGAAGCGGAACCCTGTCATTTGTCATGACTCATAGCGAATAACGAATAACGAATAACGAATACCTGGCCGGCAATTGAGTTTTGTAAAGTTTCTGAAAGTCTGTCGGCCAGTTCACATTTCATGTCTTAAATCTTTCCTCCCGCCGCGAAACTGTTCCCATTAACTACACTTATCTCTGGAAAATAACCCCCTCTGATGGAGATTACCTTTATGGCTACTGGTCACTATGATCTGAAAAAAGCGAAGAATGGACAGTTTCACTTTAACCTGAAGGCCGGGAACGGAGAGATTATTCTCACCAGTGAAATGTATGCCAGTAAAGCGTCAGCAGAAAACGGGATTTCATCGGTTCAGACCAACTCCCCTGAGGAAGCGCAGTACGAAATCAAACCTTCGAAAGACGGTCAGTTTTACTTTGTACTGAAAGCGAAAAACCATCAGGTGATTGGTATCAGCGAAATGTACACCACGGAAAGTGCATCGAAAAAAGGTGTTCAGTCGGTGGTGAAAAACGGCGCAAGCAGTGATATTCGCGATTTGACGCAATAGTTCTCAATGATTTCTGTTTTTAGCTATTCAGGAGCAGAGGAGGAAATTGATCTGGCTCCTGAATAGTCTAAATAGCGCTGTAATACCCACACGAAATTGCTGCTTTTGATCAACTCAGACGTTACAATTCTGACCTTTCGTCGCCCCGCATCCGGGACGGCCCTGACCTGTGATCAGACTGAGATTGACTATGTTTACCCGCGATTCTTTTGTTCCGGAACTGCTTTCCCCTGCCGGCTCCCTGAAAAACATGCGTTACGCCTTCGCTTACGGTGCAGATGCGGTTTATGCCGGTCAGCCACGTTACAGCCTGCGCGTTCGTAATAACGAATTTAACCATCAGAATCTGGAAATCGGCATCAACGAAGCCCATGCTCTGGGGAAAAAATTCTATGTGGTGGTGAATATTGCCCCGCATAACGCCAAGCTGAAAACCTTCATCCGTGATCTGCAACCGGTGATCGACATGGGGCCCGATGCCCTGATCATGTCCGATCCAGGCCTTATCATGATGGTGCGCGAAGCCTTCCCGCAGATGGACATTCATCTTTCGGTGCAGGCTAATGCCGTGAACTGGGCGACGGTGAAATTCTGGAAACAAATGGGGCTGACGCGTGTGATTTTATCGCGCGAGCTTTCGCTGGAAGAAATCGCCGAGATCCGCGCACAGGTGCCGGATATGGAAATCGAAATCTTCGTTCACGGTGCGCTGTGCATGGCGTATTCCGGCCGCTGCCTGCTTTCCGGCTACATCAACAAGCGTGACCCGAATCAGGGAACCTGTACCAACGCCTGTCGCTGGGAATATAAAGTTCAGGAAGGCAAAGAAGACGCCATCGGTAATATCGTGCATCAGTACGAGCCGATCCCGGTTCAGCAGGTGGAAGCCGCAGAGCCAACATTAGGCATCGGTCAGCCGACAGATAAAGTCTTTATGCTCGAAGAAGCCCTGCGCCCTGGCGAATACATGAGCGCGTTTGAAGACGAACACGGCACGTATATTATGAATTCTAAGGATCTGCGCGCCATTCAGCATGTAGAAACTCTGACAAAAATGGGCGTGCATTCGCTTAAAATCGAAGGACGTACAAAATCCTTTTATTATTGCGCGCGCACGGCACAGGTTTATCGCCGGGCCATTGACGATGCCGTCGCCGGTAAGCCATTTGATCCGACACTGCTTTCCACGCTGGAAGGTCTTGCGCATCGCGGATACACCGAAGGTTTCCTGCGTCGCCATACTCACGATGCACAGCAGAACTACGAATATGGTTTCTCTGTCAGCGACCGCCAGCAGTTTGTTGGCGAATTCACCGGTAATCGTATGGATGGCTGGGCAGAAATCGATGTGAAGAATAAATTCTGCGTCGGTGACAGTGTGGAAATGATGACGCCGCAGGGTAACGTCCAGTTCAAACTGGAAGCCCTGCGCAATAAGAAAGGTCAGCCAACTGACGTGGCGCCGGGTAACGGCCACATGGTGTATGTCGCACTGCCGGAAGACGTCAGTCTGGAGTTCGCCATTTTATTGCGTAATCTGGAAGACACGGACACCCGTAATCCGCATTCGAAATAATGTTTTGGTCGAAAACAAGAATTCGATCACATCTATTTCTGACCGGGCTGGATAATATGCATTCGCAATTTACTTCGAATGCAAAATAAAGCACCGGACTATACCAGGAACCACCTCCTTGGCCAGCTCAATCTCCCTTGAGCTGGCTTTTCTTTTTGTATTCATTAAAACGAAAACCCGTCTTATTTAACTAATCCTCTTCAGTTATTCACCTTAATAACGTGATGTCATGTTTTTAAATAAATACGTTTCTGAAATATAAACGTCCTTTCTAATTAATATCAGCACAATTATTTAACCTCATTGTCAACTTTTCGCTGATTTATCCGATAGCCAAATACCACTACTTTCATCTATTGTTGGTGTAAGTAGATAAAAGGAGCGTACATGACCACAGCAATGCTGATTTTAAATGGAAAAGGCGCAGGCAACGAAGAGCTGCGGATCGCCATCGGCGCGCTACGCAAAGAGGGCGAAGATCTCAATGTGCGTGTCACCTGGGAGTACGGAGACGCCGCGCGATATGTGGACGAAGCCATTGAACTGGGCTGCGAAACCGTGATTGCCGGTGGCGGCGACGGCACCATTAATGAAGTGGCGGGTGCGCTGGCACAATACGAGGGACAACGACGCCCCGTGCTCGGCATCGTGCCGCTGGGCACCGCAAATGATTTCGCAACGGCCTGCAATATTCCCCTCGAGCCAGAGCAGGCGTTACAGCTGGCGGTCAAAGGCCGCGCGGTCGATATCGATCTGGCCAAAGTGAATGACCAGCATTTCTTTATCAACATGGCGACCGGGGGATTCGGCACGCGTATCACAACCGAAACGCCAGAAAAACTCAAAGCAGCGCTTGGCGGCGTGTCCTATTTCATCCACGGTCTCTTACGTCTGGATACGCTGAAAGCTGACCGCTGTGAAATCAGAGGCCCGGATTTTCGCTGGGAAGGCGATGCGCTGGTAATCGGTATTGGTAATGGCCGCCAGGCCGGTGGCGGGCAACAAATATGCCCGGACGCGTTGATTAACGATGGTCTGCTGCAATTACGTCTGCTGACCTCAGAGGAGCTGCTGCCGTCATTCCTGCGCAGCTTGCTCAATAATGAAGAGAACAAAAATATTGTGTCCGCCAGTCTGCCCTGGCTCGAAATCACCGCACCGCACGATATGACGTTCAATCTCGACGGCGAACCGCTCACCGGTAAACAGTTCAAAATTGAAGTTCTTCCCTCTGCCATTCGGTGTCGTTTGCCCCCTCACTGCGAACTTTTAGGCTAACCTTCTCTTCTTCTGTTCATTCTCTGTACTGTGATCCGTCTTGCAGTACAGAGCAAATCTGCCGTTATTTTTGTGATCTTCTCCGCTAAAAGCTTATCCGCATACTTGTATGGTAGATACGCATTGCCTAATTTTACTCTGCCGATGTCGCTGAATAATTCATTTCTGAATTTCTGCGGGCACAAACGACGCATTTCTTTTGACGACTCTTATTAATCCGGTGACGGAAACCAGGGGTAGTATGATTAATCATCATAAAGAAAGACCGATATCGGTAAAAAATATGCTGGCCTACGGCGGGGGTGATTTCTTCGGTGGTGGCTGTTTTGCAGTACTGGGTCTGTGGATAATGTATTTCTACACCACTTATGCCGGATTAAGTCCGGCAGAGGCCGGTGCTGTTATTGCGACCGCCCGCCTGCTGGATGCTTTTTTCGATCCACTGATGGGTTATGTCACGGATAATTTTTACCGCAACCCTCTGGGAAAAAAATACGGACGGCGTGGCTTCTTCTTCTTATTCGGCGCACCATTAATTATGGTGACTTACATTATTATGTGGGTCAGCGGGATGGGATTCTGGTACTACCTGTTTACCTATATTTTATTCTACGCCGCTTACACGCTGGCGATTGTACCTTATGAAACGCTGGCAGCCGAAATGACCTCCAGCTTTAAAATGCGTACTAAACTGACCGGTGTCAGAATGTTTTTCTCTACCGGCGCCGCAATATTAGCGGCCTGGTTGCCGGGGCGCATTATTGCTTATCTAGGTGAAGATTCCTCCTCATCTTTCCTGATTATGGGGGTAATTTTCGGCGTGTTGTTTGCCGTGGTAATCCTGATGCTTTATTTCTACACCTGGGAACGGCCTATCCCGGTTGATGTCGCTACGCCAAAACTCTCTTTCCGCCGCGATATGAAGCATCTGTTCAGATCGCTGGTGTCGACCATGAGAGTGCGCACCTTCCGCCAGCATGTCGGGATGTACCTGGGAGGCTATGTGGCGCTCGACGTCCTTGGCGCTGTGCTGGCGTATTATATTATTTTTGTTCTCGGCCAGAATACCGTTACTGCTTCTAATGCGATGACATTAATGACACTGGTGCAGTTCGTCTGCGTTGCCTTGTTTATTTTCCTGTGTATGAAATTAGGCAATGGCGCGTCATATCGTATTGCACAATTATTTATGCTGGCCAGTGTCGGGTTATTTTTAGCCATCCATTTATTGCAATTACCTTTTAATATGGCGCTGCTTTATCTCTCCGTTATTTTAATGGGCGTGGGACGTTCCGGTACCAGTTATGTTTGCTGGAATATTTACAGTTTTATCCCAGATGTGGATGAAATGCTGACAGGAAAACGACGCGAAGGTATTTTTGCCGGTGTTATGACTTTCGTGCGTAAAGCTGTTCAGGCGGTGGCGTTATTTGGGGTAGGCCTGTTATTACAGCATTACGGATTCACACCGAAAAGTGCCACGCAACCTGCCGAAGCCGTTTACGGTATCACACTGGTATTTGGCGCGGGATCGGTCATCTTCCTGCTGGTGGGATTATATAGCTCAATGAAATTCCGCCTCACCCGCCATAACCATGCCCTGCTGGTAAATGAAATTGAACGCCTTAAAGCCGGTGGCAGTAAATATGACGTCACACCGGAAACGCGCTTAATCACCGAGCAACTCACCGGCTGGCCTTATGAAAAATTATGGGGCGATAACAATATTCTTAGTCAGACCGAAGAGCATCTTCCCCTGACATCCACAGAGCTTTCAACCGGAGCCGACCATGCAAAGAATTGAATTCAGCCTGATGCAACAAACCATCCAGCGTGCCCTGCAAAAAGCGGGACTTGATGAGAGAGATGCACGAACCTGTGCACGGATCCATACAGAATCCAGTTGTGACGGTATCGCATCACATGGCCTCAACCGGGTAGCGCGTTTTGTCGATTACGTTCATAAGGGCTGGATTGATATCCACGCCAAACCGGAACTGGAAAAATCCCTCGGCGCCATTGCTATCTTCGACGGCAACCGCGGTATCGGCATCACCAACGCACTCTTCGCCGTGGATAAAGCCACCGAAATGGCGAAAGAGTATGGCGTGGGGATCGTGGCGCTGAAAAACAGCAGTCACTGGATGCGCGGCGGCAGTTATGGCTGGTATGCAGCACAACAAGGCATGGCGGCGATGTGCTGGACCAATACGGAATCCTGCATGCCCGCCTGGGGCGGAAAAAACACCCGCGTCGGCAATAACCCGTTTGTCATGGCGGTACCAAGAACCAAAGGTCCGATTGTGCTGGACATGGCAATGTCGCAGTATTCCTACGGCAAATTGCAGGTGACGCGGCTGAAAAACGAAAAACTGCCCTTCCCTGGCGGCTACGATAAAGAAGGAAATCTGACAGATGATCCGGGTCCGATCGAAGCCTCCATGCGCATTTTACCCACCGGTTACTGGAAAGGCTCGGGGCTGGCGATTGTGCTGGACGCCATGGCCGCGTTGCTTTCAGCGGGCTCGCCCACCAATGAAATAGACAAAATCGGTAAAGGGAGCTGCACCGGCGCCAGCCAGATTTTCATGGTATTCGACCCGACGCAGTTAGGTGGCGCTGAATTCACTGAACGCATGGCGGACAGCGTCGCGGATTACGTGAATCAGTCAGAACCGGCTGAAAACAGCCGCGATGTCCGTTACCCCGGCCAGACAGCCGCCGCCAACCGCGAGGAAAACCGCCGTCTGGGGATCCCGGCAGATGAAACGGTATGGGAAGAAGTGATGCGGCTGGCGGAATAAGTTGCTTCAGAAGACAAAGAGCATCAAAAACGTCCGCCAAAATGCGGGCGTAAAAATGCGAGGTTGATTCATAAAAACTAATGCCTGCAATGTAAACCAAAACTATTTTGGAAGGCATATTCCTGAATTCAAAAACGATAAGTATTGAGAGTAAAAACGCATGATATAAAAGCGCCACCTTACAAAACACGCTGATATTTCATGGATTATTATCAGGTTATCAATTTTTCACACCAGGCAGATTTAAGCTTTTACGATATTCAGTTCACCCTTCCCTGCGAAGAAATCAAAGTTTTCAGAGTTTTGTTTCTTCATTTTTCCTGCGCTTCAACGGATAGTTTTCAACGGATGGCGGAAATCATCGGTGAGTCCGGAAAAGATAAACACGGACATATCGTGACGTTTTACGACACGGCATGGGATGACATACCCGCAGATAAGCGCAATGGCAAATCAGTGTTCGATAAATTGTTTCCGCAAAAACTGCTTAGCCGGGCAAACTACCTGAGTTTTTTTGAAGGCTTAAGCGCCGTTATCGAAAATTATATCTGCGACGTAAAGCCGGAGATTATTTTTTTTAACGCCTATACGTCGTCGCACCAAAAAGCGTATGATCGGCTTGTTTTTCGCTCAAAAAGCGAACGGGTGTTATCAACGCATTCAGATGGAGGAGGCTATTATGTTATTAAAACAAAGTATTACAAAACGCCAAACACAAAAGGACTTTGAACGTAACCGCGCCGATAAATTAAAGACTCTTGAGATTTGTTTCAAACTCATCGAGAAATACCAAAAAACGGCATAAATCGCACAGCCTCCTGACATGGAGGCTTTTTATTACCCGCTCAAGTTTCCTGCTCCCCTGCCCCTCTGCATACGTTCGCTTTTCACCTCGTAAAGTGTGATCTTCTCCGGCAAAAAACGATCTGCATACTTGTATGGTAGTTTGCATGTGGCGTATTTATAACCATAGAAAATGCTTCCTACTTTTACTGCAGAAGGTCTTAACCGATGAAAATCGTGAATGCTGAAGTCTTTGTCACTTGCCCGGGACGCAACTTTGTTACGTTGAAAATTACTACTGACAGCGGGCTGACCGGTATCGGGGATGCCACGCTGAATGGCCGCGAATTGCCGGTCGCTTCCTATCTGAAAGATCACGTTTGTCCGCAACTAATCGGCCGCGATGCGCATCAGATCGAGGACATCTGGCAATTCTTCTACAAAGGTGCTTACTGGCGGCGCGGGCCGGTTACCATGTCGGCCATTTCTGCCGTCGATATGGCGCTGTGGGACATCAAAGCTAAAGCCGCCAATATGCCGCTGTATCAGTTGCTGGGTGGCGCATCACGCACCGGCGTGATGGTTTACTGTCATACCACCGGCCATTCCATTGATGAAGTACTCGACGATTACGCCAAACATAAAGAGCTTGGGTTCAAAGCCATTCGCGCGCAATGCGGCGTGCCGGGCATGAAAACAACGTACGGTATGGCGAAAGGCAAAGGCCTGGCTTACGAACCGGCAACGAAAGGTAACTGGCCGGAAGAACAATTGTGGTCAACCGAAAAATACCTCGATTTCACACCAAAACTGTTTGAGGCCGTACGCAATAAATTCGGTTTTGATGAACATCTTCTGCATGACATGCACCACCGCCTGACGCCAATTGAAGCCGCGCGCTTTGGCAAAAGCATCGAAGAATATCGCCTGTTCTGGATGGAAGATCCGACACCGGCTGAGAATCAGGAAAGCTTCCGTTTGATCCGCCAGCACACGGTGACGCCAATTGCGGTCGGCGAAGTGTTCAACAGCATCTGGGATTGCAAACAGCTAATTGAAGAACAACTGATCGACTATATTCGCACCACGATTACTCATGCGGGGGGGATTACCGGTATGCGTCGTATTGCCGATTTTGCCTCACTGTATCAGGTACGTACCGGCTCACACGGGCCTTCTGACCTCTCACCCATTTGCATGGCCGCTGCCCTGCACTTCGACCTGTGGGTGCCGAACTTTGGCGTGCAGGAATACATGGGATATTCCGAGCAGATGCTGGAAGTCTTCCCGCATAACTGGACGTTCGACAACGGCTATATGCATCCGGGCGAGAAACCAGGGCTGGGTATCGAGTTCGACGAAAAACTGGCCGCGAAATATCCGTATGAACCGGCCTATCTGCCGGTAGCCCGTCTGGAAGACGGTACTTTGTGGAACTGGTGAGGGAACAAAAATGAACAGCGTCGTTATACAAGAACCCGGAAAATTAGTCATCGAGCAACGTGCTTTGCCGGTACCTGCCGCCGGTGAAGTACGAGTTCGGGTCAGCTACGCCGGTATCTGCGGATCCGATGTGCATATCTATCATGGTCACAATCCGTTCGCGAAATACCCGCGGGTGATTGGTCATGAATTTTTCGGCCACATCGACAGCGTCGGCGAAGGTGTAGAGGCTTCACGCATCGGGGAACGCGTGGTAGTCGATCCGGTCGTCAGCTGCGGACATTGCTATCCGTGCTCGATTGGCCGCCCGAATGTGTGCGCCCAATTGCAGGTGATCGGCGTCCACCGCGATGGAGGTTTTAGTGATTATGCCTGCGCACCGGCGAAAAACGCCTACGTGGTTCCGGCCGCTATCCCGGACAAACTCGCCAGCATGGTTGAACCCTTTACTATCGCGGCCAATATCACCGCCTTTCTCAAACCGACACCTCAGGACACTGCGCTTATCTACGGCGCTGGCCCGATGGGACTGACGGTGATCCAGGTACTGAAGGGCGTGTACGGCGTGCAGAAAGTGATTGTCGCCGACCGTATCGACGAGCGGTTGCAGATGGCGCAGGCCAGTGGCGCGGACTGGATCATCAACAACAGCGAGCGCAGCGTGGCAGATGAACTGGCTGCCGAAGGTGTACGCCCGACGCTTATTGTCGATGCCGCCTGCCATCCGGCCATTTTGCAGGAAGCGATTTTGCTTGCCTCTCCGGCAGCGCGCATCGGCATGATGGGTTTTTCCGGCGAGCCGAGTTCGGTTACACAGCAGAGTATTACCAGCAAGGAGATTTCACTGTTTTCATCGCGCCTGAACAGCCACCGGTTCCCGCAGGTGATTGAATGGATGGAGCAAGGGAAAATCGCGCCCGAAAAGCTGGTGACGCACTGGATGCCTGCCGGGGAAGTGGAAGCTGCATTAACGCTGTTTGAGAAAGATCAGCGTTCCTGCTGCAAGGTTTTACTGACATTCTGATATTTGGCAATTTTTGAAAAATGACGGGAGGATTTTAAATATCCTCCCGCCCGTAGTACCTCATATTCAACCTACAAAAAGACGCAACACTATTAAAACAACACCGACAAGTGGAGCACCTATGTTCAAGAACTTACGCTGGGTCATCGTATTCCTGCTGTTCCTGGTTTACATGATCAATTACCTCGACCGCGTGGCGCTGTCGATCACTGTCCCGATGATAGAAAAAGAGCTGACCATTAATCCCGAACAATTCGGCATGATATTTGGCAGTTTCTTCTTCGGTTACGCGATATTTAACTTTATCGGCGGCCTGGCCGTGGATAAATTCGGCCCGACGCTGGTGATGGGATTAGCCGTCGGATTATGGTCGGTATTTTGTGGTATGACCGCTTTCGCGACCGGCTTTTATTCCATGTTAATTCTGCGGGTATTATTCGGTATGGCTGAAGGGCCGATTTGTGCCTCGGCAAATAAGATGATCAACGGATGGTTTCCGAAGAAACAGGCGGCTACCGCGATGGGATTGCTCAGCGCCGGTTCACCTCTCGGCGGTGCTGTTGCCGGGCCGATTGTCGGGTATTTAGCGATTTCCTTCGGCTGGCGCCCGGCCTTTATGGTGATCGCTTCCATCGGGATTATCTGGATGGCGGTCTGGTTCTTTACCGTTGCGGACAATCCGCTAAAAAGTAAACGTGTTTCACCGGAAGAATTACGTTTAGTTGATCAGATGAAGAATGAAAATATCAGTGAAGAAGAAGATCTGGCACAGGCCGCGCATGGTCTGGGCTATTATTTACGCCAGCCCATTATCCTGGTGACGGCTTTTGCCTTCTTCTGCTACAACTATATTTTATTCTTCTTCCTGAGCTGGTTCCCGGCATATCTGGTGCAGGCGCATGGTCTGAACATTAAAGAGATGAGCCTGACAACGGTTATTCCGTGGATTGTCGGATTCGTCGGCCTGGCTCTGGGCGGATATATTTCCGATAAGATTTTTAATATCACTGGCCGTTTATTACTGTCACGTAAAATTATATTAGTCGTCAGTCTGTTAGCCGCAGCGATTTGTGTCGCACTGGCTGGCGTGGTCACCAGCGTGGTTCCGGCGGTTATCCTGATGTCTGTATCTATTTTCTTCCTGTACACCACCGGCGCTATTTACTGGGCGATTATTCAGGACGTGGTACATAAATCCCGCGTCGGCGGCACCAGCGGATTTATCCATCTGGTCGGCAGCGTGTCGGGCGTCATCGGTCCGGTCGTGACCGGCTTCATCGTACAAAACACTGGTCGCTTCGACAGCGCCTTTATTCTGGCCGGTGGCGTCGCCGCACTGGGCGCAATTCTGGTGTTCTTCGTGATTAAACCACCCAAACAGACCCCGGCCACGACCCTGTCTCACAACTGATGTTCTGAACATCTTGTTCTGAGCATCATGAAAAAACCCGGTTATCATGCCGGGTTTTCTTCAATTTAACCCTACTCAAATCAACTCAAATCACGCCTCATCAACCCACACACGCATCTCCCCTTCTCCCCTGTTCGCCCAGCTAAAATAAGGCACAAATGTCATGCTTTGCATCGTCGTTTCTTCTTCCGGAGGATTGAAGCTATATAACGGTTGCCGACCGGCATGAACTGATAACCGGCGCAGGCCTTGCGTCTGCAATAACGTTTTACCAGCGAGCAGTCCGCTACCGGAGATCAGGCGAAATTGTGCATCCTGAGGCAGGCGAAAGTTATGCAGTTCACTGCCGTTGTCGGCCTGTTCAAGGCAATACACCAGCGGGCCACGCTGTATTGCCACTTTACCTGCAACGTGCCGCAACAGGGCGTTCCCCTTCACGCGAGTTACCGGCATCGGTAATGTCATTTCAATGCGATCGCCTTTCTGCCAGTCCTGCGTCAGACGTAAATATCCGTTGCGCGTAAGAGCGGAAAGCGCCAGCGGCTTACCATTAAGCGTCACCTGCGGACTGGCGCACCAGTCGGGTAAACGCAGCGCCAGCGTGGCTTCAAGCGGCTGATCGGTGTCTATTTCAATCTGAACATGCTCTGTCCACGGATAACCACCGGACTGCTTCAGCCGCAACGGTTTACCGCCGACCATCGCCTGCACGTCACTGCCGATATACAGATTGATATCCACGCCGTCCGGGCGCTGGGTATAAATGTAATGGCCGAGTGAAGCCAGCAGTCGTGCGATGTTTGGCGGGCAGCAGGCACAACCGAACCAGCGCTGACGCACTGGTTTTACGTGATCATAGATATGATTGAACGGAATACTTTTCGGATGCACTTCCAGCGGATTCACGTAGAAGAAATGTTTGCCGTCGAGCGCCATTCCGGCCAGTACGGTATTGTAGAGCGCGCGCTCCATCACATCGGCATAGCGACTGTCAGGATCCATCTGCAACATACGGTTGGCAAACATCATCAGCCCGATCGACGCACAGGTTTCGGTGTACGCCGTGTCATTCGGCAAATCGTAATCGGAAGAAAACGCTTCGCCGCTGCTTTGTGAGCCGATTGAACCGGTGATATACATTTGCCGCTGAGTCATGTTTTCCCACAACCGCTGGCAGACCTCGCGCTTTTCCTGATCCTGACTCAACCGCGCCAGATGAGCGACGCCGGCGTACAAATACACAAAGCGCACTGCGTGTCCGATAGCCGTCTTCTGTAACGCAACCGGCTGATGGGCCTGACTGTAAGCTTTATCTTTGACCATCCACGCCGGACCGTAAGTATTCCAGTGCGATGTTTTGCCGCGTTTTTCATATTCAATATCGTAAAAATGCGGCTCTGTACCGCGCTGCTCGACAAAATAGCGGGTCAGCTCGAGATAACGGGTTTCACCGGTAGCTTCATATAACCGCATGAGTGCCAGTTCGATTTCAGGATGACCGGGATAGCCGTGCAGCTGTTTATCTCCTGGCCCGAAAACATCCGCAATGTGATCGGCAAGTTTACAGACGATCTCCAGCAAGCGCGTTTTTCCGGTTGCCTGAGTGTAAGCCACGCCGGCTTCGATCAGATGTCCGGCACAGTAAAGTTCATGACATTCGGCGAGATTCGTCCACCGCTGTTGCGGCTCTTTCACGGTGAAATACGTATTCAGATAGCCGTCCGGTTGCTGCACCGCGCCCACCAGTTCGATCACCTGGTCTGCCGTTTCTTCCAGCGCAGGATCCGGCGTTTTTGCCAGTAAATAGCCGACAGCTTCCAGCCACTTCGCCACATCGCTGTCCTGGAAAACCATCCCGTAAAACTCGCCATCACTTTGCCCGGCAGCGATGCGGAAGTTCTCAATGGCATGACTCGGTTCTGCATCGGCGACCTCATCATTAAGGGCCTTCCACTGATATGGCACGACGACGTCTTTGACCAGTCTCTGATATTCCAGCCAGAACGCGTCAGAAATATTGACCTTATCGAGCGGCACTTCTAAAGATTCAACCGGAGAAAACGACATACAACCTCCTGAATAGAAAAATAACGATTAAATTTTCGCGGCCAGTTCATGCGACATCCGCGTCAGCAATGTGTTATCGAGCTTGCAGAACATCAGAGTGATCGCCAGCAGAAGATGCATCGCCGCAGGCAACAGGGTTTCCAGCAGAGTGATCCCGCTCAGCGACGCCGCAGTCTGGTGCTCCGCGCCAGCCTGATAAGAGACAAGAATGAACACCAGGCTGATGATCCCGGCGCTTGATGCCCAGGCTAATTTGATGAAGAAAAGGTTGAATGCAAAATTCATCCCGGAAGAACGGATACCATTTTTCCAGTGTCCGTAATCATCGGCGAAGGCCATCAGGGAAAAGTGCAGCGGCAGCGTGAAACCGAGGATCACGCAGTGAACAAAAATGATGCCCAGCCACAGCGTCTGATGCTGCTCACCGGCGGGCAAAAACCACAGCAGCAGAGAAAATACCGCCAGTACCAGATTGGTGATCATGTACAACCGGACGCTGTCGATAAATTTGGTCAGCTGATTGACGATCACCGCGCCGAGAATTGACGCCAGCGTCACCATGCCGAAGAACATCGAGGCATAGCCCACGCCGCCTTTCAGCACGTAAGTGATGAAATACATGTAGCCGCCACCGCGCAGGTTAAACACGTTGATGAGCAGGAAAGACATCAGCAATACCAGCAGCAACTGGTCGTTTTTCAACATGCCACGGATATGTTCTTTAACGCTGAACTGGCCGAGCAGCGCCAGCGGCAGGCGCTCACGCACAGTGAAGAAGCACCACAGAAACATCACCACCGCAACGGCGCACAACAGACCGACACCCTGCTGATATCCGGCTGCAGCATTCCCTTTGCCCAGCACCTGTACCAGCCAGGGCAACCCGACAGACACCATGAATCCCGCCACACCGCAGAGCACAAAACGCCAGGACTGGCAGGAAATGACCTCACGATGATCAGTGGTCATGGTGTTAATCAGGGCACAGTACGGCACATTGATCGCCGTGTAAGACACGGACAGCAGAAAATACGTGAAAAAGGCGTAGGCAATTTTGGCGTCGCCACTTAGACCGGGCACGGTAAACGTCAGGAAACCCACGACGCCAATCGGTAACGCAATCCACAATTGCCACGGCCGGAAACGTCCCCAGCGGCTTTGCGTGCGGTCAGCCAGAATGCCCATCAGTGGATCAGAAATCGCGTCAATCACACGCAGGGAAATAAACAGCGTGCCGACAATCGCAGGCGTCAGGCCGAAAACATCGGTATAAAAAAATGTCAGAAAACTGGTGATCAGACAGGTTATTATCGTGCCACCAGCATCTCCCAGCCCATAACCTATTTTCTCACTCACAGAAAGTTTAGCGTTGGCTGAAATTATTCCGCCCTCACCCGTTACCGGGGATGCGCCGGTATTAATGGAATCCGTTGACATGTTTTTTCCTCGCTTTTATATCTTTATTAATAAGCAACAGGAACAGGATAAATAAGGCTGATTATTCACATCATTCCGAAGAATAAATAAGGTACGCGGTCAATCTGGCACAGAGGCATCACGTCAACAAGAGGAGGATAAAGTAGTTAAACGGGACAATTCCGACTTGCAGTTTCAATCTGTGAAGCAGATCAAAACCTCCCGCCACGTCACTGGCAGTCGCCCATCCCTGTGCTAGGGTCAGGCTTAAACATCCCGCCGGAAGCCTGTAAAATGACTGAATGCCTTGCTTTTCCAGTAAATTACCCCGTGAAAGTTCAAAATGGCGGCCTGTTCATTTCAAGAGGAATTGGCACACATCCGACCCGGAGACTCAGTTCGCATGAGTTAATTTATGTGGTCCATGGCACCTTGTCATTGCAGGAGGAAAATACACGTTTTGACGTGCATGAAGGCGAAAGTTTATTATTATTCCCCGGACGTGAACATAAAGGGCTAACCACATTCGATTCTGATTTAAAATTTTACTGGTTGCATTTTGATTTCGTGAAAGACGTGGCAATTATTCAATCACAGCAAAATAATCCCTCTATACAGCTGGATATTCCACAACACTGTAAAGTCAAAGACCGGGAGACTATTCTGACGCTCTTCAGATTATTTTTATATGAACAGGAACGCGGCGGAAATTCCCTTGAGTTGTTCTTGCTATTACTTTTACAGGAAGTCTGTCGCGCCTGGCCGGAAAACGTCGAACCTGATGGTCCCGGCGTTGCGCTGGCGTATAAAGCGCGCCAGCTGATCACAACACAATTTCATTTACCGCTGGGTGCGACGGAGCTGGCTGAACGCCTGCACTGCAACGCAGATTATCTCGGGCGGGTTTTTCGTCTGACGTTCCAGATGACGCTGACAGATGCGCTGCATAAGCAACGGGTGACGGCAGCTGAAAAGCTTTTACTGGCCAATACCGGCAATGTGGCGGACGTTGCTCGCCTTACCGGCTTTAATGATGTGGCCTATTTCCGCCGGGTATTTCGCAAACTGCTGGGCATCACACCCGCCGCCTACAAAAAACTGTATTGTCGTGAACATATCAATTCACAGTAATTCTTGCGCTAACAATCTCAAAATCCTGAGAAAACTCATGTTAGTATTATGGCTTCCCGACTATAAAGACAACATTTGCCCATGACAGACTCCTTTGAATTTCTCAGTAATGTGCCGGTTAATCAGCAGATTTACCGCACCTTGCGTCAGGACATCGTCACCTGTGCCATCGCACCGGGAGCATTTCTGTCGGAAAAGGAAATATCCACCCGTTTCAATGTGTCCCGCCAGCCCGTTCGCGAAGCCTTTATCAAACTGGCCGAAGCCGGACTGGTTCAGGTTTTGCCGCAGCGCGGTACCTATGTGATGAAAATTTCATCTAAACGTGTAGCGGACGGCCGTTTCATTCGTGAAGCCGTCGAAACTGCCGTAGTGCGCCGTGCGGCAATGGTCGCGACAGACAAAGATCTGGCGCTGCTCGAACACAATCTCGAACGCCAAACTCTGGCAGCAAAAAGTCAGCAGACGCAGGAATTTTTACTTCTCGATGATGAATTCCACCGCACAATTGCGCAGGTCATAGATTGCAAACTGGCGTGGGAAACGGTCGAACACATTAAAGCGACGATGGATCGCGTGCGCTTTTTAACACTGAGTAAGGTGTCACCTCCGGAAAGTCTGATTGCGCAGCATTACGCCATCTTTGAAGGGCTCAAAGCCCGTGACCCGGATGCCGCGGAAAAAGCCATCCGTACCCATCTGCAGGAAATGATTTCAACCATCACACCGATTGCCGAGCAAAACAGCGACTGGTTCGATGCCGAGTAAGCAATTTATCCCCGCGTTATGAAATCAACACCAACCCGGGGAGACAAGGAGTCACTTCAGGGTAATTTATTCCAGTCCTTAGAAGGGCGATAAAAAGCTTCCGGTGGGCCAAGCAAAACTCCTCCCCCTTCAAAACCCTCGATATCCTCTTCACCTTGGTGTTTTTCATCACAGTATCTTAAAAATCCGACAATTTTTTCCACCATCTTCACCTGCCTTGGAGTCAAATGATGCATTTTTTCCCTATCTAAATCCATGTGCTACTCCTGCTAAGCAATTTACGTTGGCTATATTTACTCTTTTTGAAATTTATTACTTCAACAATTCATAATGCCGATTAAGAAAATTAAAATTCACATATTCATTCAACAAAGAGTAAGTTGACTCACATTCCATCTTACCTAAAATCTGGGACAGAGGTGCTGCAGAGAGATAAAACCTCATGACATCATCATTGACAACATCTTTAATATAAAACTTAACACTGTCTTTATTTACCAGTTTGCACACATCAAGAATGTCAGTGTAAATAACCGTAACACAAAGACAGTAATACAGCATGTTTCTTTTTAAAGGATGGCCCTTAGTCTTGCGAAAGAAATTTTCCAGTGCATTAATCTCAAGCGTGCCGGTAAGAAGCCGGCATGACTTAAGCAAGAACGCAGCCCGCTCCTGCTGAGGATTGTTGAGACAAAACACATAAGCCGTCTGTTCTAAACCGGATTCACGAGGTTTATTTTTTCTATACTGCTTAAATAACCATTGCCAGTTAAGCAGATTTTTCTCAGGTTGCAGTAAATTACGTCTCGCACGACGCTGCTGCCAGATAATATCACTCCGGCGAATACGCCTTATAATAAGCGGAACATTTAACTGAACAAAAGCCGCATTCATCGTCGATAATGTTTCGCAAATTACCTTTTCATGTAACGTCATATATCCTGCTTATTCCCGCGCATCAAAATAATGCCGAAAGAATAATCCCCACTCTGCAATTAACAATAGTCCATGTTATTTTTGTCGAGACGCCTCGTAAAATTTCGTCCTTGCCCTCATTAATAACCCCCTCTGTGACACAGAAAGTTCACGACGAAGTGCAAATTTTGCGGGTTAGCCCTAAAATCTGTATGACAACTTAGTGTAAGCTGTAAACCACATCAACACCGTGGATACTCTTATGCCAGCTGCCGTCCCCCTGAATAAAAGCTATTACAGCGCCGATCAGTCACTTTCCCTCTCTCAACTCGATAACGAAAAAATCACGCAAATCGTGCAAGATCTGGATGTGGCTGAAAGTGAAAAAGAACATTACGTGATGGGCTGGATGGGCCAGAACAGCGTTGTGGTCGTCAGAAATTATCAGGATAAACGCGGCACGTCGAATGGCCTGGTGCTATCCCGTGGCAACCGTTACAAACTCACCGTCCAGGCGATTACCTTCCGCATCCCTAAATTTTTGTTGTGGGTGACCTTCCGTCGCAAGCCCCGCACAATGACCGTTATTGCCTATAACAAACTGGGCGAACAGGCGACCGGCCTGCAACAATTTATCCATGTGCAGGATCCTGAATTACGGGAAAGGCTGGAAAGTGACTGGCGCGAGCTGAATGATTATCTCGGCATGGCCTGCTGGCAAATGGACAACAACCGCCCGCTGTGGCGTCAGTTACATCAGGAAATCTCACCACAGGCTTTGTGGACACTGGCAGAATCATCGTGGTTCAGCGGTAAAAAACTACAAAAAGATGGCGAATTTGAAGGCTTGTGGTCGCACGAACAATTTATTGGCCGCCGCACCGGTGAGCACGCGGCATTACTGCTGTCATGGAAGGACGAAGAAAACGAGGATATCGCCAGCTATCTGTTTGAAAGGGTTTCAGCGAACAAAATCCGCATCATGCTGCGTCCGCGTAAAGAGGAGAAATTCTATCCGCTGAACCCGTTTGACGCCGTGCATCTGCAACAGGCTCTGACTAAATTTCATCAGGCTGAACAGGCGCTGAGCGAAACCCAGCGCCGCGCGTAATCTGCTGTTACCACCAGCGGTGGAAATGATGGACCGGGCCGATGCCGTGACCAACCTCCAGAGAATCGGCCTGCATCAGCGCCTGCTGCAAATATTCTTTGGCTTCGCGTACGGTATCGGCCCAGTTGTTATGCCGCGGTCGCAATGCTGCAAGCGCCGCAGATAACGTGCATCCTGTGCCATGGGTGTGACGGGTATCCACACGCGGCGCGGTAAACCGCTCGCGTGAACCTGCCTCAAACAGCCAGTCAGGGCTTTCCTCATCACTCAGATGACCGCCTTTCATCAGCACCGCGCCACATCCCATCGCCAGTAACGCTTCTCCCTGCTCCCGCATTTCGGTTTCATTAGTCGCAGTCGCACACTCCAGCAACGCGGCGGCTTCCGGCAGATTTGGCGTAATAATGGATACCTGCGGGATCAGCAAACGGCGCACGGCATCCACGGCTTCCGGCAGTAGCAGCGGATCGCCACTTTTCGCCAGCATCACGGTATCCAGCACCACAAAAGGCGGCTGATAATGTCTGAGCCGCTCCGCAACCACGTCCACAATCTGACTGTTTGCCAGCATGCCGATTTTCGTGCTGTCGATACGAACGTCGCTCAGTACGGAATCCAGCTGCGCCGAAACAAACTCCGGCTCAATGTTATAAACTGACTGCACGCCGCGGGTATTCTGCGCCACCAGCGCGGTGATCACGCTGGTACCGTACGCACCCAGCGCCGAGAAGGCTTTCAAATCTGCCTGGATCCCCGCTCCGCCGCTCGGATCCGTGCCGGCAATCGTCAGTGCATTAATCCGTTTCATTGCCTCTCCTCCCCGTTCAGCCACTGCTCATCTATCAAATACAGATTATCGAGGAACTGAGGCGTGAAACTGCCAGGTCCGTTTACTGCTGCACAGGCACGTTCACCGGCACATGACATCACGCGACAGGCAGCGGCAACGTTATCCAGCCGGTCGCCCGGTAAAGCCACAAAGGCCGCCACCACGGCTGACAGGGCGCATCCGGTGCCAACAATGCGGGTCATCATCGTATGCCCGCCTGCTACGGCCCGGCTGCGTTCGCCGTCAGTGACATAATCCGTTTCACCGGTGACAGCGACAATCGCGCCGGTGTTACGCGCCAGCTGTTGTGCGGCAGGTAAAGCTGACAGGGAGTCATCACCGCTGTCAACGCCACGGCCGGACGCGCTGAGTCCGCTGAGCGCAAGAATTTCGGACGCATTACCACGAATGGCAGCAGGTTTAAGCGTGATGAGTTCAAGGCAAAATTCGGTTCGCCAGCTCAGGCCACCGACAGCGACCGGATCCAGTACCCACGGCTTTCCGGCCAGACCTGCCGCGTGAACAGCTGCCAGCATCGCATCGGCGTGAGGACGGGTCAGCGTGCCGACATTCACCAGCAAAGCATCAGCAATGGCACTGAACTGCGCGGCTTCGGCGGGATCAACCACCATCGCCGGGGACGCCCCCAGCGCCAGCAGGACATTGGCAGTAAAAGATTGCACGACGTCGTTGGTCAGGCAGTGGACCAGCGGCGCAGAGAGGCGGAGTTGTTTCAGAGAAGTGGCGGCTGTAGAGCCGGGCAACAAGGTAGGTCGGGTATTCATAAGTCTCCCTACCGGCGCTAAAGAAGGCGGTATCAGGAGAGATACCTGACTTCCCTACGCTGGCATAATCCAGATCAGGTAATACGGGTAAAATCTCAGCCCTGCTTTACAGCGGGCACCCCGAGTCAAGAAAGCATTATTGGTGGCGAGGGTCAGAAGATCAATCAGGAAATGCGATATAAAACCGTTAAGTCAACGTAATTGAACTCGCCGCACTTCACTGGCAGTATCGGAAAACAAACCTAAACCACAGACTTTGATGATAAAAAATTCTCAGGAGCTTTCTTTGCCATCACCCCTCAAAATCCGACCTTATGAAGAAGCAGACCGCCCGTTTTTACGCACGTTGTATCTGGCCTCCCGAAAGCACACCTGGACATGGCTGGAGGATGATTTTCAACTGGAAGATTTTGATCGTGCGGTTATCGGCGAAAAGATACTGGTCGCCGAACGTGACGGACATTTGCTGGGCTTCGCCTCGATTTTCACTCAGGAGGATTTCCTGCATAACCTGTTTGTCGATCCCAAATATCAGGGAACCGGCGCAGGTTCGGCGTTGCTTCGCGCGGCGGAAGAGACGTTTACCCGTCAGGGCTCTCTGAAATGTTTAGTAAAGAGTAAAAAATCAGTCGATTTTTACCTGTCAAAAGGCTGGAACATCATGGCTACAGGGGAAAGTCCAAAGGGCGAATACTATCTGTTTCATTCATCAAAAAAATAATTGAAGAAGAAATGATTACCTCACACAAACGTTTTTTTGCGATCCTGACGGATATCAATTTTTCTTTGTAGTTAACAGGTTAAATTCCGCAACAGTGCTATACATACTTGGTCTTCCTTAAAATATTTCGAGGGTACGAATGAAAAGAATAAAACTGATGCAGGTTGCTGCAGTCGCTGGCGTACTGTTTTTAGCCGGTTGTACCAACCACGTCACTCAAGCGGATAAATTCTCTGGTTTCCTGGGGGACTATTCCGGCCTTAAGGAAGTCAAAACTGCAGGTGGCAATCCGGTTCTTCGCTGGATTGACCCTTCGTTCAAAAAAGCCAACTACTCCTACATCAAATACGAACCGATTAAGTTCTATCCGGAGCCTCAGCCTACTGAACAAATCAGCAAGGAAACCCTGCAGGGTGTTCTGGATTATGCTAACAGCCGCATGAAACCTGCGCTCGCTGAGCGTTTGCCTCTGACAGATCACGCGGGGCCGCGTACCTTGATCTTCAAAGGTGCAATCACCGGTGTGAATACTTCGGCTGAAGGTCTGCAATTCTATGAAGTGATCCCGGTTGCCCTGGTCATTGCCGGTACTGAAACCGCGACCGGCCACCGCACACGTGATACCGAAGTGTATTTCGAAGGCGAGTTGATCGACTCAGCAACCGGCAAACCGGTAATTAAAGTCGTCCGTAAGGGCTTCGGAAAACAAGTTTCTAACGATACACAAAAAGTCACCGCGAACGATTTGAAAACCGTGGTTGATAGTCTGGCGAACGACACCAGGTTGTTTAACGAGTAATTTTCGTCACCGCATCACAATCAGGGCAGCCAGATGGCTGCCTTTTTTCATACTGAATCAGCAATAAACTCACGCAGCCACTGATGAATGGAAATCCGCGCTGGATGCCGTCAGCAAAATGGCGGTGATGTGATATTCCGGTACTGACACTGCAGCCGGACATTACACCGGGGATAAATGGGTTCACGGCGCATCTGAAATAACGTTTTATGTTACCTGAACATTTATTAATGAAAGGGTATCTCCCCAGCATTCTGGCGTTATGTTTTTTGGAACAGGCCTCGTAACTATGAAAATATAACTATCACAAATTCCGTTTTAATTTGCAGGTGTTTTAAAACTTGAGTAATCTGCCTTTCGTTATCAGGGAGATTAAAAATGGAATTCGACATCACGACATTTTTCAAAGCCATACTCGGCGGCGCAGGTGCAGGATATGCATTCACTGGCGGTATTTCTCTTGCACTACCGGAACTTATCGTCACGGACAGACTGTTGCTTTCAATGGCGGCCATCGGTGCGGTGTTGTTGCCACTCCTGTATCTAAAGAGCATACGGAGAAAGTGAGTTGCGAGAATTACACTGGTACCTTCCCGTCAATTCAGATCAGCTTGCGCACTTCTATTGTTATCTCTGCGTGAGTTATATTTTTGTTCATCTGACATGGGATGCATTTTCGATAAAAACACCGGCATTTTCACTGGAGAACCTCCAATATAAAGTAGGGGAAATATTTTCATCAGCCACCTTTGCCAATAGTCTTTTCTTTATTGTTATTTTACTGGATATAAATAATCCTCTGAGAAATTCTGATGCTTTTATTTTTCCACTCATTTTTTCAGCAATTTCAGGGATCTTTATTTCACTATCGGCAATAGTGCCTAAAGCGAAAAGCTAACAAAGTCATTGGCTATGACAACAATTAAAACAGATATAAAAAAAAGCCCCCTGCAACAGCAGCGGGCTTTAAGAGCTAGTTATCGGCTAAGGATATATTGCCGAATCATTCCCACTCAATCGTTGCCGGCGGTTTACCGGAGATATCATACACCACGCGGGAAATGCCGTTGACTTCGTTGATGATACGGTTGGAGCAGCGGCCGAGGAAATCATACGGCAGGTGCGCCCAGTGCGCGGTCATGAAGTCGATAGTTTCAACTGCGCGCAGGGAAACTACCCAGTCGTATTTACGGCCATCGCCCATCACGCCAACGGAGCGGACTGGCAGGAAGACGGTAAAGGCCTGGCTGACTTTGTTGTACAGATCGGCTTTATGCAGTTCTTCGATGAAGATCGCATCGGCGCGACGCAACAGGTCGCAATACTCTTTCTTCACTTCGCCCAGCACGCGAACGCCTAAACCTGGCCCCGGGAACGGGTGACGGTAAAGCATGTCGTATGGCAGACCGAGTTCCAGGCCGATTTTACGCACCTCGTCTTTGAACAGCTCTTTCAGCGGCTCAACCAGACCCAGTTTCATTTCTTTCGGCAGACCGCCCACGTTGTGGTGCGATTTGATCACGTGCGCTTTACCGGTGGCAGACGCCGCAGATTCGATCACGTCAGGATAGATTGTGCCCTGCGCCAGCCATTTCACTTCATCCTGCTTGCAGGCTTCTTCGTCAAACACCTCTACGAAGACGCGGCCAATGATTTTACGTTTGGCCTCTGGCTCATCAACCCCAGCCAGCGCAGACAGGAAACGCTCTTCGGCGGCAACGTGAACGATATTCAGACCGAAACGGTCGCCGAACATTTCCAGAACCTGATCCGCTTCATTCAGACGCAGCAGGCCGTTATCCACGAATACGCAGGTCAGACGCTCACCGATTGCACGGTGCAGCAGCATCGCGGTGACTGAGGAGTCAACGCCGCCGGACAGGCCGAGGATCACGTGGTCGTCGCCAATCTGCACACGCAGACGTTCTACGGCATCTTCGATGATTTTCGCTGGCGTCCACAGGGCTTCACACTCGCAGATATCCATCACGAAACGCTCGAGCATACGCAGACCCTGACGGGTGTGCGTCACTTCCGGGTGGAACTGCACCCCGTAGAAGCGTTTTTCTTCGTTGGCCATAATGGCAAACGGGCAAGTCTCGGTGCTGGCAACGGTCACGAAATCAGACGGGATAGCCGTCACTTTATCGCCGTGGCTCATCCAGACGTCGAGCAGCGGTTTGTTGTTCTCGCTCAGGGCATCCTGAATGTCGCGGATCAGCGCGCTTTCAGTCTGAACTTCAACCTGCGCATAACCAAATTCGCGCTCGTTTGAGCCTTCAACATGGCCGCCTAACTGCATCGCCATAGTTTGCATGCCGTAGCAGACGCCCAGAACCGGTACACCGGCTTCGAAAACGTAATCAGGGGCGCGCGGGCTGTCATGCTCGGTGGTACTTTCCGGGCCGCCGGACAGGATGATCCCGTTCGGATTGAATTCGCGGATTTGGGCTTCGGTTACGTCCCAGGCCCAGAGTTCGCAATAGACACCCAGTTCACGCACGCGGCGCGCAACAAGTTGGGTGTACTGGGAGCCGAAATCGAGGATCAGGATACGGTGCTTGTGAATATTTTCGCTCATGAGGGGGCGTTTTCCAGAAAGCAATAAAAGCGTTAAAACGGAATATTAATCAGCCCGGAAATAACGGGCTGGGTATTAATTTGTAGTGACTCGATCCAGGCGCTCGCGAGCTAAGGTGAGGCAAGGCGGAAGCTGGCGAAAAAGCGCAGTTTACATGACGTAAATGAGCATTTTGAGCCAGCTTCCAACGCCGGCTCGCCGACGCGCAGCAGCGACTATGGGATTAAGAACCCATGCGGTAGTTCGGTGACTCTTTGGTAATCGTCACGTCATGTACGTGGCTTTCCTGGATCCCTGCACCGCTGATGCGGACAAACTCAGCCTTAGTGCGCAGGTCGTCGATGGTAGCACAACCGGTCAGCCCCATACAGGAGCGCAGACCGCCCATTTGCTGGTGGATGATTTCTTTCAGACGACCTTTATACGCGACGCGACCTTCGATACCTTCCGGTACCAGTTTGTCGGCGGCGTTATCAGTCTGGAAGTAACGGTCAGAAGAGCCTTTGGACATCGCGCCCAGAGAGCCCATGCCGCGGTAAGATTTGTACGAACGCCCCTGATACAGCTCGATTTCGCCCGGAGATTCTTCTGTACCAGCCAGCATCCCACCAACCATCACGCAGCTTGCGCCAGCAGCGATAGCTTTTGCGATATCACCGGAGAAGCGGATACCGCCGTCAGCGATAACCGGAATACCGGTGCCTTCCAGCGCTTCAACCGCGTCAGAAACAGCGGTGATTTGTGGAACACCAACGCCGGTTACGATACGGGTGGTACAGATGGAGCCAGGACCGATACCGACTTTCACTGCGCTCACACCGGCTTTCGCCAGTGCCAGAGCACCTGCGCCAGTCGCAACGTTACCGCCAATGATTTGCAGATCCGGGTATTTAGCGCGGGTGGCGCGGATACGTTCCAGAACGCCTTCGGAATGGCCGTGAGATGAGTCAATCAGCAGGACGTCAACACCCGCAGCAACCAGCGCATCGATACGTTCTTCGTTGCCCGCGCCCGCACCAACCGCTGCACCGACGCGCAGGCTGCCCTGCTCATCTTTACAGGCATTTGGTTTACGCTCTGCTTTCTGGAAATCTTTTACGGTGATCATACCGAGCAGATGGAATTGCGCGTCAACAACCAGCGCTTTCTCTACACGTTTTTCGTGCATTTTTTGCAGCACGACTTCGCGGGCCTCGCCTTCTTTGACGGTGACCAGACGCTCTTTCGGCGTCATGACCGCAGTCACAGGCTGTTCCAGATCGGTCACGAAGCGCACGTCACGACCGGTAATAATACCGACCAGTTCGTTTTCTTCAGTCACGACCGGATAACCGGCAAAACCGTTAATTTCGGTGAGTTCTTTAACCTGACGCAAAGTGGTCGATGGTGTGACTGTTTTAGGGTCAGCAACAACGCCGCTTTCATGCTTCTTCACGCGACGGACTTCTTCCGCCTGACGCTCAATAGACATGTTCTTGTGGATGAATCCGAGGCCGCCTTCCTGCGCCAGAGCAATCGCCAGATTCGCTTCAGTCACGGTATCCATGGCTGCGGACAGCATAGGGATATTCAGACGGATTTTAGCGGTCAGTTGAGTACCGAGGTCGGCAGTATTGGGCAGAACTGTGGAGTGGGCTGGAACAAGGAGAACGTCGTCGAACGTTAGTGCTTCTTTTGCGATACGTAGCATGGGCAATATCTCACCAAGGTGGATGCGGAAAAGATAAAATATTGCAGCGGGAGTATACAGGTGAGTAGGCATTTCGACCAGAACTATTTCAAAAACTTCTTGATTACCTTTTGCGGGCATGTAGTATCGTTCGATTAAGTCTCTGTTTTTGAATTTGATCTGGATCACATGTCGCTACCTTCTTCGCCTCCTATTTTTACCGTAAGCCGCCTCAATCAGACGGTCCGACAGTTGCTGGAAAACGAAATGGGTCAGGTCTGGCTCTCCGGTGAGATTTCAAACTTCTCTCAGCCTTCCTCCGGCCACTGGTATTTCACGCTCAAAGATGACCGTGCGCAGGTCAAATGCGCGATGTTCCGCAATTCCAACCGCCGCACGACGTTCCGTCCGCAAAACGGCCAGCAGGTTTTGGTACGCGCGACGATTACGTTGTACGAACCGCGTGGCGATTATCAGCTGATTGCAGAAAGCATGCAGGAAGCGGGCGACGGTCTGTTACAGCAGAAATTCGATTTACTGAAACAACAACTGGCCGCCGAAGGTCTGTTTGATGCGCAGTTTAAACAACCGCTGCCCTCGCCCGCTAAATGCGTGGGGGTGATTACTTCCGCCAGCGGCGCTGCGCTGCATGACGTGTTAAATGTCTTAAAGCGTCGTGACCCGTCGTTGCCCGTCATTATCTATCCGACGTCCGTTCAGGGCGCAGATGCGCCGGGCCAGATTGTCCGTGCCATTCAGTTAGCTAACGCCCGCGAAGAAGTGGATGTGCTGATTGTCGGACGCGGCGGTGGTTCGCTGGAAGATTTGTGGAGCTTTAACGATGAGCGTGTGGCACGGGCAATTTTTGCCAGCCGCATTCCGATCGTCAGCGCCGTCGGCCACGAAACCGATGTGACGATTGCTGATTTTGTCGCGGATTTGCGCGCACCGACGCCGTCTGCTGCCGCCGAGCTGATCAGCCGTAATCAGCTGGAACTGCTGCGCCATATACAGTCACAGCAGCAGCGCCTCGAAATGGCGATGGATTATTATCTCGCGCAGCTGACGCAGCGCTTCACGCGTCTGAATCACCGGCTGCAACAACAGCATCCACATTTACGTCTGGCGCGTCAGCAAACCGCCTTGTTCAAACTGCGGCGTCGTCTTGATGAAGCCATGCAAAACCAGCTGCGTCAGATGCTGCGCCGCACCGATCGCTTGCAGCAACGCCTGACGCAACAGCAGCCACAGCCGCGCATTCACCGTGCTCAGCAACGGGTTCAGCAGCTTCAGTACCGGCTGCAACAGGCGATGTCATCGCAGCTGACCGAAAGCCGTCAGCGTTTTGGTACCGCCTGTACACAACTGGAAGGCGTCAGTCCGCTGGCGACCCTTGCCCGTGGCTATACCGTGACGACGACGCCACAAGGCGCATTGCTGAAGAAGACCACGCAGACCGCTCCGGGCGAAACACTGAAAACACGTCTGGCCGATGGCTGGATTGAAAGTGAAGTGAAATCGATCGTGGTAGAGAAAAAAGCGCGGAAACGTGCGGTTAAATAAGCGGTGGGTTTGAACCCCCCTGCCCGGCTCCCCCTTCGCAGGGGGAGGCGCTAAAAAACCATCGGCCCCTTTACGGGGGAGAGGAGATTGAAAAGCTTACAGATTATAGCTCTTTGTCTTCACACCATTGACCAACACTTCGCGCGTTTCACCTTCCGGCAACACGATATCCAGCGTTTTCCAGGCAGGTTTGAAATCGCCGCGCTGCGTCAGCGTGATATTGATTCGCTGCTCGTCACTGCAAATATCCCAGTTGAGCCACAGCGCATGATTCTGCTCCCAGCGATGGCTTTCGCCGTCGTCCTCAAACAACATGCCGGATGAGGTCGCCTGACCCGGAGCCGGATACACATGCAATTCACGCAGTGCATCTTTGCTGGCATCAACATGTGCGAGACGGCAGGATTGCGGCAGTGCAGCGCCCGCGCGAACCAGCAGCGGCAACCTGTCCAGCGGTGCGTCGAGGGTGATTGTCTGGCCGCCAGCAAACCATTCGCCGGTATAGAAATCGCACCAGCCAATGCCGTTATCCGGCAGGTAAACATTCCGTTCACGCAGCCCTTCATCCACCACGCTGGCGACAAGTAAATCACGTCCCATCAGGAAATCGTCGGTTTCCGCGAAGGTGTTTTTGTCATGCTCGTGATCGAGGAATGTCGGGCGCAGCATCGGCTCATCATCCGCATGCGCCTGCCATAACAAGGTGTAGAAATATGGCAGCAGACGGTATCGCAGACGAATAGCATCGCGAATAAGCGGCGTCACCTGCGGATACATCCACGGCTCATTAACGGTGTGATCGTCATTCCAGGAATGAATGGTGAAACGCGGATGCATCACGCCGTTTTGCACCCAACGGACAAACAGTTCAGCATCCGGCTTATCCCCTGAGAATCCGCCAACATCATGCCCGACGTTATACAAACCGGATAAACTCATGCCGATGCCCATGCGCGTGTTGTAGCGCAGCGTCTGCCAGTTAGTGCGGTTATCACCGCTCCACGTTTGCACATAACGCTGCATCCCGGCACAACCGGAACGTGAAATCAGATACGGGCGGGTTTCCGGCGCAAAACGTTGCTGCGCTTCAAACGACGCGCGCATCATCAGCAACGGCATCACCGGACGGATATGTTTGATGGCGATAGACTTGCCGAAACCGTGGCAACGCGCATCGCTGTCCCAGACTTCGTATTCGTTATTATCATTCCACGTCGAACCGATGCCTTTTTCCAGCAACTGTTGCGTCACGCCTTTCTGCCACCAGCGCACGGCAGAAGGATGGGTGAAATCGAGGTGCGACCCTTCGTCGTCCCAGAAAACAGAACGTTCCGGCACGTTGTCTTCGCTGTCGCGGATAAACAACCCCTGTTCCGCCACCTGCCCGTACTGCGGGTGGTCCTGCAACAGACACGGTTTGATGTTAGCTGCGAGACGAATACCGGCGTCAAGAAATGCCTTTGACATCACTTCCGGTTCCGGCACTTTGTCGTAGTTCCAGTTGAACACGTAACGCTTGTTGCCGATCGAGGTGTAACCCGATGAAAGCTGGAAGGAATCGCAGGGAATTTCATGTTGCTGACACAGCGTGATGAATTTCATCAGTTGCTGCTGGGCGTCCGGCGCATCGGTGTAATACATGGTAGAGCCGCTGTAACCGAGACTCCATTTCGGCCCGAAAGTGGTTTTACCGGTCAGGCGGACCAGCTTTTTGGTGACGTCCAGTGACGTCGGCCCGATGAACAGGTAGTAATCCAGATCGCCCGCTTCAGCACTGAAACGACGATAGGGCAGATGGTAATTATCCAGTTCATTGCCGAGATCAAGCCAGACATTGCTGAGATTGTCGTAGAAAACGCCAAAACTCACTTCATTGCGGCGCGTCATTGTAAACGGAATATGTTTGTACAGCGGATCGGTGCTGGCAGCGTTATAGCCCATGGCATCCAGATTACGCATTTCGAAACGACGACCGCTGCGGTTCAGATCGCCGGCTTTCTCTCCCAGTCCGTACACGCCATCCTGCGGTTCACGCAGCTGATAGTGCGCCGACGCGTCGTTTTTCACGCCGAGCATATACGCGCCGGTTTTGCGATCTTTCACCAGCGGTTGCCAGACACCCGCCTCGTTTTTGTATTCCCATTCCAGCCACAATGGCTGATGAACAGTGACACGTAGCGCGTAAGTGGTCACTGTCAGACGGTCATCACTTTGTTCCAGCTGATAGCCCGGCAATGAAAAGCCTTCGTTGCTCAAACGGTCACGCCCTTCCCAGGGCACATCGTTCAGGGGTGCGGTACTATTTTGGGGTGCGATGCTCCAGGTACGATCCAGCGCCAGTTCTCCGTTGCGCTGAATGAATACGCGGACTAAACCTTGTTCCAGTACACGCAGAGAAAACAGATGTTTGCCATCAACGCGCAAATCCACGCCTGCGTCATCCTGCCCGGCAAGCTCCCAGTGTTTTAACGTCTTCATACACTCTCCCTTTTTGCCGGATTGCGGCGTTCAGCGATCAGGGCAATCAGGAAGACTGCGCCAATCAAATCAAAGAAACCCATCGCGATAAACAGCGGATTGAAACCCATTTTGTCGGCAACTGCGCCGATCAACAGTGAAAACAGGAAGCTGGCGATCCATGCGGAAGAACCGCGCATACCGTTGACCGTCGCTACCTGACTTTTATCGAATGTCTCCACCACGACCGCGCTTAACATGCAGGAAATCACCTGATGACCGAATCCGCCGATGGAGATCAGGGCAATGGCGGCGTACGGGCTTTGCGTGACGGCGACCAGCGCCAGCGACAGCATCATGAATGCGCCGGTAACAGAACTGGCGACAATGGAGTTGATGCGTGTGCAACCAAACACTTTGCGGTATAGCGTGGTGAGATAGCCGCTGGCAATACTGCCCAGATCGGCGGCCAGGAACGGCAGCCAGGCAAACATCACGATGTGTTTTAAGTCCATCCCGCGTTCATTGGCGAGATACAGCGGCACCCAGAAACTGAATACAGCCCATGCGGGTTCGGCCAAAAATGCCGGAATGGCGATACCGTAGAATTTCTTGTTTTTACAAACGATTTTCAGTGATTTGATAAACGGCAGTCGCGTTTGTTGCGGTTCGTTATCGGAACGGATCAGCGCCAGTTCATCTTTGCTTAAGTTCGGATGCGTTTCCGGTGAATGGTAGAACTTCCACCACAACAGAACCCACAGCATTGACAGCACACCGCAGAACAGAAACGCTCCGCGCCAGCCAAATGACACATGTGCGACCAGAATAATCGGCGGTGCCAGCATGGCACCAATCGAGAAGCCTACGCCTGCCCAGCCTGCAGCAACCGGACGTTCCTTACGCGGAAACCAGTCAGAAATCGCTTTGGCGTTGGCCGGTGTGGCCGCCGCCTCGGCGCTGCCCATAAAGAAGCGCAGAACGGCAAGCTGGATCCAGCTGCCGGCACCCGCGTGCATCATGCAAACTACCGCCCAGATTGAGGCACAAATCAGAAAGCCCAGCTTCAGGCCGATCACGTCAATCAGCCAGCCGCATAAAGGCTGGAAGATGGTGTATGCCGCCTGAAATGCCGCAACGATGTAAGAATATTGTTCAGTGGTCATGTTCAGGCTGGTTTTCAGTTCAGCCGCCAGCAGACCCAGAGAATTTCGCGTGACATAGTTCACCGTCACGCCAAGGAGAAACAGCGCCAGCATCCACCAGCGTAAGGCTTTTATTTTCCTGCGTTGTACAACCGCAGCCGTCCCGGTATTTATTTGAATTGTCATGTCCGCTCTCCCACCCGTCGGCCTGGCCGCAGATGATGTGTTATGTGAGGTACTTCTGCAGAGTAGGCAGCTGAATTTGTGAGTGAAACGTGATTTTTTGCAAAAGCTTTCACGCTATAACTGCAGGAGGAAGTCAGGGAGGATAAAAGCTCACAGGCAGCACATCTTCTGATATGAAAAATTTTGCATGGACGATTTTGAAGGAGATCACAGTTTGAAAGGAAAGTTAAATATCCAGCAAATTGCCGACCAGACAGGGCTGTCGATCAGTACCGTTTCACGTGTTTTAGCCGGGAAAAATAACACCAGCAGCAAGGCGCGCGACAGCGTGCTTGAGTGTGCCAAATCTCAGGGCGTACTCAATGGTCTTTCCACCGGCAGGCTGATGCTCAATAACATTTTGATTTTCGCCCCCGCCCGTGCTTTTGATGTACGCAGCGATATTTTTTACTACAAGGTGATCCAGGGCATTCTGGCTGCCACTGCCCATCATGAAGTGCGTGTCCGCTACTGCGCGCTCGAGGAGGAAAACGCCGACGCCGCGCTGTTCATCGCTAAAATGACCGATCCTCAGACCGAAGCCATATTGCTGGTCGGTATAGACGACCCGCATATTCATCAGCTGGCGGCCGAAATGGGCAAGCCGTGCGTGCTGGTCAATTGCCATGACCGGCACATGCGCCATGACAGCGTCAGCCCGGACCATCAGACGATGGGCGATTTCGCCTGCGACTACCTGTTTTCTCAGGGGCATAACCACATCGTGACCGTACAATGCCTGCGTCGTCATACGATGGAACTGCGCCTGACCGGCATCAGACAGGCGTTCGCCCGCCATCATCTGACTTTCAGTGACAGCCAGCATTTGCTGAATACCTCAGGATTCGGCGCGCAGGAAAGCGAACAGACATTACTGGAATACCTCGATGGTTTACCGCCCGGTCAGCCGATGCCAACGGCGATCCTGGCCGGTGGGGATTTTATGGCTTCCGGCGTAGTCGCCGCGCTGGCAAAGCGAGGTTTCTCTGTACCCGACGATATCAGTGTGATCAGCACCGACGGATTCAATCTGGCAGAAATTCATGACGTACCGCTGACGGCGGTGCATGTGCCCCGCGATGAACTGGGCGCTGAAGCTATTTCCCTGTTGCAACGACGAATGTTGAGACCCGATGCGCCCCATACCACCCAGCTTTTACAGGGAAAACTGGTGGTGCGCGAGTCAGTCAGAAAAGCCAGCGGACGCGCCGTGACCTGTCATCCGCACACGTTGTATGACCCGCAGCCGGACAGATAAATCTCATCTTTAACAGACGAATCGCCCGACAGTCCTATACTGACCATTGATGACTAATCATTAGCCGTCTTTCAGTATCAGTCGGTCAGAACACCTTGCCTTCACCTTCGGGTGACCCTTGATAAGGAGATTCACGATGAATCACAGTTCAGCGAAGCGTTACAACAGCGTTATCCCGCCATACATGCTCAACCGCATTATTGAGCACGGCTCAGAACCTCAGCGCCGTTGCGCGAAACAGACTCTGGTCCACGTCAATACGTTAATGGCGCAGCCTTATGCGAAACCGCAGAAGATTGTGACTGTCAAAGCGGGTCAGGTTGAGCGTGATATTTACGATGCCAAAAACACCACGCAACTGCCCGGTGAATCGGTTCGTAAAGAAGGTCAAGCCAGTAACGGCGATGTATCTGTTGATGAAGCCTATGACTATCTTGGTGTGACCTATGATTTCTTCTGGCAGGCGTACCAACGCAACTCACTAGACGGCAAAGGGCTGGCTTTGCTAGGCACGGTTCACTACGACAAAGGCTATCAGAATGCTTTCTGGAACGGTCAGCAGATGGTGTTTGGTGACGGCGACGGGGAAATCTTCAACCGCTTCACTATCGCCATTGATGTGGTGGGACACGAACTTTCCCACGGTGTGACGGAATCTGAAGCCGGTCTGAACTATAACGGACAATCGGGAGCGCTCAATGAATCCCTGTCAGACGTGTTTGGCTCGCTGGTGAAGCAGTTCCATCTCAGGCAAACCGCCGATAAAGCGGACTGGATCATTGGTGAAGGTTTGCTGGCAAAAGGCATTCATGGAACCGGCCTGCGTTCGATGTCCCACCCCGGTACGGCCTATGACGATCCGTTACTCGGCAAAGATCCGCAGCCTGCCGACATGAAAGGCTATGTGAATACCCGTGACGATAACGGCGGTGTACATATCAATTCGGGGATCCCTAACCGCGCATTTTATCTGGCGGCCACCAAACTGGGAGGTAACGCCTGGGAACGTGCGGGTTACGTCTGGTATGACACGGTCTGCGATAAATCCCTGTCGAAAGATGCTGACTTTGTCGCCTTCGCTCAGCTCACTGTCAAAAACGCGGGCAAACGCTTTGACGATTCAGTCGCACAAGCCGTTCGTGAAGCCTGGGAGCAGGTTGGAGTGATGTAAATGAAACCTTTAGATTCGCTGGAAAGTAATACGGTAATTGAAATCTACCGTGAGGGAGGGGTTGCTTTTATCCCCAAACTCAGCGGACCGCGACGGGTTGAGCTTTCAGGTATGAGTGATGACAAACGGCGGGAAATTTGCCAGCTCATCAACAAAGCTCTGCCTTATGCTCAGGAAAAAGAAAACGCCGGTCGGGGTGACCAGCGTTATTTCCGTCTCGAGATTTATTACGCGTCGGCAGAGCATTCCGCCAGTCTGGTGGTGATTATTCCCGAAACCGAGACTCCCGAAGAACTGGTGGATTTATGGAAACAGGCTCCGCCCGACGATCACTCTTGCGAATAGGGTCAACAGGGTGAATAGGTAAACGTTACCCGTTTTTTAGAAATCATTCCGTGCCCGTTTTGGCAGAAATAATCCACCGCGCCGCAGGCTTTCAGTTCCTGCAACGGTTGCTGACAATCCGGGCATAATGCCGTTTGCTGATAATCGGTATGGCACGCATCACAATGAAAGTGACCGCTTACCCAGCTCATCGGCTGGCCGCAAACCGGACAGAGCGCATCCATCGTACTTCCCCTCTATATGACGCCCAGCGTCCGCAGTAAATACAGACCCAGAGCCGTCGTGAAAAATGATCCCAGCGTCGTGACGGCAATAATATTGGCCGCCAGCGTAGCATTACCGCCCATCGCACGGGTCATGACATAGCTGCCCGCCGCAGTGGGTGTACAGGAAAAGAGAAATATAACGCCGAGCGCCGCATCGCGAAAGCCAAACAGCCATGCACCGAAAGTCATCAGCGCGGGAACAAATATCACGCGTGAGGCTGAAGACCAGGCCGCCACGTTTGAGCTGCGGAACATCACTTTCCAGTCAAGACTTGCCCCGGCACACAACATCGCCAGCGGCAGCGCCATACCTGAAATAAAATCACCGGTGCTGGCAATCGTCGCCGGCATCGGTAAATGGCTGTACTGAAACGCCAGCCCGAGCACCAGTCCGATAATCAGCGGATTACTGACGATGCCATGCATGATGGGTTTAAGGCCGATACGTTTGCCCTGCCCGCCTTTCAGGCTGCGGGTCAGCGTAATCACGGACAGCACGTTGAAGAGGATCACTGTGACCGCCAGATACATCGACCCCAGCGCAATACCCTCGCTGCCAAACGCCAGCGACGCATAAGCCAGTCCGGCAATACCGGTATTCGCTCGAAATCCGCCCTGCACAAAAATGCCGCGCTCACGCGGGTCTTTTACCAACTTAATCGCCACCAGTTCCAGCAGCAAAAAAGTCACGACGGTACCAAGTCCGCCATAAATGGCGAGCGGCAAGTTAGAACCCGAGGAATCATGCCCTTGTGCCACGCTAAAAAAAAGCAGGCAAGGTAAGGCGATATTGAATACCAGACGGCTGGCTTTTTCGTTAAAACTGTCATCCATCAGGCCAGTGCGGCGTAAAAACACGCCCAGCAGCAAGATCAATAAATTGGGAACCGTAACGCCAAACGCAAAACTCCAGGTCTGCCAGAACATCCAGCCAGCTCCTTGCGGGAAAATGAAGACAAAAAAATGGGGTACATTTTCATGCACCCCATTCGTTTAGGATTTGTTTTTCAGGTGCTGCATCAGACGTCGGCGCTTACGCTGCTGGTGAGGAGAAAGCGAGTTTTTCTTGCCTTCATACGGGTTCTCACCTTCTTTGAACTGGATGCGGATTGGCGTACCCATCACTTTCAGTGAACGGCGGAAATAGTTCATCAGATAGCGTTTGTAGGAATCTGCCAGATCTTTTACCTGGTTACCGTGGATAACCACGATTGGCGGGTTATAACCCCCGGCGTGAGCATATTTCAGCTTAACGCGACGACCGTTAACCAGCGGTGGCTGGTGATCGTCAGCGGCCATCTGCATGATACGGGTCAGTAAGGAAGTGCTTACACGCGTGGTCGCACAGGTATAGGCTTCGTTCACGGATTCAAACAGGTTACCTACGCCGCTGCCGTGCAGGGCAGAGATGAAGTGAATACGCGCGAAATCGACGAAACCAAGGCGCAGTTCCAGCTGGTCTTTCACCTGCGCACGCGCTTCTTCGTTCATGCCGTCCCACTTGTTGACGACAATCACCAGTGAGCGCCCGCTATTGAGGATGAAACCTAACAGCGAGAGATCCTGATCGGAAATACCTTCGCGGGCATCGATGACCAGCATCACCACGTTGGCGTCTTCAATCGCCTGCAAGGTTTTGATTACCGAGAATTTCTCAACGGTTTCAGTCACTTTTCCGCGCTTGCGCACACCGGCGGTATCAATCAGAACGTATTCACGCTCGTCACGCACCATCGGGATATAAATACTGTCACGGGTCGTGCCCGGCATGTCGTATACCACGACGCGCTCTTCGCCCAGAATACGGTTAGTCAGTGTGGACTTACCTACGTTCGGACGCCCCACGATAGCCAGTTTGATTGGCAGAGACTGCGGGTCGAAATCGTCTTCCACGTCTTCAGGGATTTCATCGCCGGTGCCTTCCTGCTCAGCCCAGTAAGCGGCATTCGCCTCTTCTTCGGTGAGTTCGACTTCTTCCGGCTTTTCGCCCACGAACGGGATCAGAACGTGTTCTATAAGCTGCGTGACGCCACGACCGTGGGATGCGGCGATGGCATAGACTTCGCCAAGGCCCAGCGAGTAGAAATCGCCGGTGGCGCTGTCCGGATCCAAACCATCAGTTTTGTTGGCGACCAGGAAAGTGGCTTTTTCACGGCTGCGCAGATGCTGGGCAATGCCCTGATCGGCAGGCATCAGGCCCGCACGGGCATCGACCATGAACAGCACGATATCCGCTTCTTCGATAGCGAGCAGAGACTGCCCCGCCATGCGGGTTTCAACGCCGTCTTCGGTACCGTCGATACCGCCGGTATCCACGATGATGAATTCATTACCCTCAATTTCGGCACGACCATACTTGCGGTCACGCGTAAGCCCCGGGAAATCCGCAACCAACGCGTCACGCGTTTTGGTTAAGCGGTTAAATAAAGTGGATTTACCCACATTCGGGCGCCCTACAAGCGCAACGACAGGTATCATTTTGAAGCCTCAGTTTTTTTAATATGGTGCAAAACGCAAATAGCGGGCCTGCAGAATTTCAATACAAACCACTATAATTCAAATTGTTACAGCGTAATCGGTTTATATCCGTTACGTAGATTTCAGAATACGAAACGGCCCCTGAGCAATTCAGGAGCCGTTTTAAAGCCCGGGATCAACCGATCTCAGAGCCTGACGCAGGTCGCGATATTAGCGGGTGAAGGAGTAAACTTCGCCACCTTTCGCCTGCACGACCAGCTTGTCACTGGCCACAATCGGTCCGCTCAGGAAGCCATCACTGTCGACTTTCTGCTGAGCCACAAAGCGACCGTCTGTGGTGTTAATCCAGTGCAGATAACCTTCGGAATCCCCGACCACAATGTAACCATTATACAACACCGGGGCTGTCAGGTTACGGTGCAATAATTCACTCTGACGCCACACGCTGACACCGCCCTGGGTATCAAGCGCCATCACGCGGTCATCCTGGTCAACCATATAGATACGGCCGCCATCAACGATGATGTCGTTGACTGAACCCACATCACGTTTCCACATGATCTGACCAGAACGAAGATCCATCGCCACCAGGTTGCCGTTATAGGCCAGTGCATACACAATGCCATCAACGATAACCGGTGTGGTATCCACATCGCTTAGACGGTCAATTTCAGTTGTACCGGTAGTCTGAGAGATACGTTGTTGCCAGATCAACTGGCCTTCTTTCATCAGCACTGCGCTGACACGACCGTTGTCACCACCGACGATAGCCGCACCAAACGCCACGGCAGGAGCCGATTCGCCACGCAGGGAAAGCGTTGGCATATCGAGGTTAGCTGTCCACTGGATAGTACCATCGGACTCACTCAGCCCCTGCAACATACCGTTGCCGGTATGCACCAGCACCAGACCATCGCTGACGACAGGACGGGAAAGCGCTTCACCAGCGACTTTAGTCTGCCATGCCACAGTGCCGTCAGTGGTGTTCAATGCGTACACCACTGCTTTCTCGCTGCCGACATACACATGGCTACCGGAGACCGTCAGGCCGCCAGAAAGTTGTGCTGAAATATTACGGGAGAGGAAGCCGGTCTTTTGAGACAGATTCACGCTCCATTTTTCTTTACCGCTGTCAGCGTCGAGTGCTTTAACCACACCAAAACGATCAGCAGCATAAATAGTGCTGTCCTGCCAGGCCGGACGCAGGTTGGAGTAGAAATCGCCTACACCGTCGCCTACAGATTTGCTCCAGACTTTGGTCGGAGTAAATTGATTCTCAACTTTTGGCAGCGGAGACATTTTTACCACGTCTTCTTCGCTGTTAAACAATGAACAGCCACTCAGCAGGGCAACTGAAACCCATCCTACCAAGAGTGTTTTACGCAATTGCATCGGGGTTCCCCTTAGCTGGCTAAGTTGTTCAATTTCATACGCAGCATAGTTTGCAGCGTTTGAGAGGGTTTAGAATCGAGTCCTTTGCTGTAAGCTTCACGTGCGCCTTTTGCATCGCCTTTCGCAAGCAAAACATCACCACGGATGCCTTGCTGCATAGCCGCCCAGCCTTCACCCTTCACGCCATCTAACGTTTTGAGTGCATCATCAAATTTGCCTTGCTGCATCTGGATACGAGCCAGACGTAAATTCACCAGCGAACGTAAATTGTCTTCTTTAGCCTGACCTTGCGCCTGGACTAACTGCTTTTCAGCATTCGCGAAATCTTTGGTCTCAACGAAATGATCAGCCAGTTGCAGGGCAGCAAACACCCCGTAATTATTGTCATTGCTCTGAGCAAACTTCTCGAGACTGGCCACGCCTTGCGCATTATTACCCGTCATCGACTGATTCGCTTTCTGGAAAGACGCAGAAGCTTCCGTCAGGGCTGTGTCCTGGTGACTCTGCCAGAAACGCCAGCCGCCCAGGGCTGCAATACCCAGAACAACGCCGATGGCCAGCGCTTTACCATTTTCGGCAAAGAAGCGACGTACAGCATCAACCTGTTCATTCTCAGTGGTGTAGACTTCCACAGTGTCCTTCTCCTTAACCCAACATCGAAGCCAGACGCGCGGCGATTTCGCTCTGCGCCAGCGTTTCTTGCGTTCCACTTTGCAGGTCTTTTACTACAACCTGCTGATTAGCAACTTCATCTTCGCCTAATACCAGGGCAACGCGCGCACCCCATTTATCTGCACGGGCGAATTGCTTTTTGAAGTTACCACCACCGTAGTTAGTCATTACTTTCAGCTCAGGCAGCGCGTCACGCAATTTTTCAGCCAGTTGCATGGCCGCGCTTTGCGTTCCGGCACCGAAAGAAATCACGTAAGCGTCAACAGTTGCCGGTGCTTTGAAGTCCGGGTTTACGGCCTGAACCAGTAATACCAGACGCTCCAGTCCCATCGCAAAACCGACGGCTGGCGTTGCACGACCGCCCAGTTGTTCGACCAGACCGTCGTAACGACCACCGGCACAAACAGTACCTTGCGAGCCTAAGCTGTGAGTTACCCATTCGAACACGGTGCGGTTGTAATAATCCAGACCGCGCACAAGTCGCTGATTAACCGTATATGGGATACCAGACTGTTCTAAAAGTTCACACAGACCTGCAAAGTGTTCTCTTGATTCTTCATCAAGATAATCACCGAGTTCCGGTGCATCGTTTAATAACGCCTGAATGTCCGGATTTTTAGAGTCCAGAACGCGCAGCGGATTGCTGTACATGCGACGTTTGCAGTCTTCATCCAGCTTGTCTTTATGCTGTTCAAGGAAAGCCACCAGCGCGTCACGATAGTTGGCGCGTGCTTCCAGTGAACCGATAGAGTTCAGTTCCAGTGCGACGTGTTCGGAAATCCCCAGCGCACGCCACCAGCGGGCTGTCAGCAGGATTAATTCTGCATCAACGTCCGGGCCTTGCAGACCAAAGACTTCCACACCCAGCTGATTAAACTGACGATAGCGGCCTTTTTGCGGGCGCTCGTAGCGGAACATCGGACCGATGTACCACAGACGCTGTTCCTGATTGTACAGCAGACCATGTTCAATACCGGCGCGCACACAGCCCGCCGTACCTTCCGGACGCAGCGTCAGGCTTTCACCGTTGCGGTCTTCAAAGGTATACATTTCTTTTTCCACGACATCGGTCACTTCGCCGATAGCGCGTTTAAACAATGGGGTCTGCTCTACAATCGGCATACGGATTTCATTGTAGCCGTAGCTGCCAAGCACCTGTTTCAACGAACCTTCGATGCGTTGCCACAGTGCAGTGTCTTCTGGCAGGTAGTCGTTCATGCCGCGAATGGCCTGGATATTCTTTGCCACGTCAGTTCTCTATCGTTTTATAAAAAATGAACCCGATTATAGGGGCTTTATGGGCTGTGGTTCAACGCACAGACGCCATTACCCCATTCGGGTTCAATATAATTATGCAGGTCTATACCCGTCATTCTTCGAGTCGCAGATGCGTTAGCTGCCTTCACTTATCCGAATCACTTACCTAAGTAAGCTCATCGGGATTCGTTCGATTGCCGCCTTTGTGCAACACGAATTATTGGGTATAAGTATTATGACCCGCAACCGATGTTACTTTTCAAGATGATTGATAACGATACGTTTACTCTCATCCATCAGCGCTGCTTTGGCGCGAATTTTAGCTTCTAACTGGTCGATCATGTCGTTGTTGTCAAAGCGCTCTCTCTGACGAACACCGTCTTCGTAGAAACCGCTTTTGTTATGACCGCCGGTCACGCCCATAGTGGAAACCAGCGCTTCGCCCGGACCGTTAACCACACAGCCGATAATCGAAACGTCCATTGGCGTGATGATATCTTCCAGACGTTGTTCCAGCGCATTCACGGTGCCGATGACATCAAACTCCTGACGCGAACAGGTCGGGCAGGCAATAAAGTTGATACCACGGGAACGTATACGCAGTGATTTGAGGATATCAAAGCCGACCTTAACTTCTTCAATCGGATCAGCCGCCAGCGAAATACGCAGCGTGTCGCCGATGCCTTCAGACAGCAGCAACCCTAAGCCAATCGCCGATTTAACGGAACCTGCACGCAGGCCACCCGCTTCCGTAATCCCCAGATGCAATGGCTGAACAATCTGTTTGGCCAGCAAACGGTATGACTCAACGGCCAGGAATACGTCAGATGCTTTAACGCTGACTTTAAACTGGTCAAAGTTGAGACGGTCGAGAATATCGACATGACGCATCGCCGATTCCAGCAGCGCCTGCGGCGTAGGTTCGCCGTACTTTTCCTGGATGTCTTTTTCCAGAGAGCCGCCGTTCACACCGATACGGATAGGAATATTTTTGTCGCGCGCACAATCCACCACGGAGCGGATGCGGGATTCGTTACCAATGTTACCCGGGTTAATACGCAGGCAATCTACACCATATTCTGCAACCTGCAGGGCGATGCGGTAATCGAAATGAATATCAGCGACCAGCGGGACATTAACCTGCTGTTTGATAAGTTTGAATGCTTCTGCTGCATCCATCGTAGGCACAGAAACGCGAACAATATCGACACCCACGCGTTCCAGTGATTTGATCTGTGCGACAGTCGCCGCGACATCTGTGGTGCGGGTGTTGGTCATCGATTGCACTGCAATCGGTGCTCCGTCACCTACAGGCACCTTGCCGACATAAATCCGGGTTGATTTGCGACGGGTAATGGGTGACTGGTTATGCATTACTTCACTCTCCATCGTTGCAATCGTCTGACAAACTGCCGATTACTCGGCAGCTAAGGTCAGGCGCGCAACACGGCTTGATTTTACAAAACGACTTAAATCAACCGGTTTGCCCTGGAACTGGATATCTACTGCACCCGGCGCACCGATTTTCAGTTTATACGGCGCAGTGCCCTTCACGCTGAAGGTTTCACCGCCTTTCTTCATGCCGCTGAACAGGGTTTTGCCTGACGCGTCATCAATCTGGAACCAGCAGTCAGCTTTAAAGGTAAAAGTGACCGCTTGTGGATCCGCACCCGCTGCCGCAGCAGTTTGTGCATCACCGGTTGGCAGACCGTTTTCAGCGGTGGCTGCTGGCTGGCTGGTAGAAACGGCAGCAGGTGCCTGTTCAGCTGGCGCAGTCGTCGTCGCTGGCGCACTGTTGGCGGTCGCCGCCGGTGCCGTGTTCAACGGAATGCTGTTCTGTGCTTGCGGTGCATTTGCAGCAGTCGCTGGCTCAGAAGCCGTATCGTCTGTGGTCGGTGCAGAATTTGCGTTATCGCCCAGAGGAATGGTCTGCCCCTGGCCGTTATCCTGATTCAGCTGTGCCGATGACTGATCGGCCATGGTGGCGATTTCCTGCTGCTGCGCCTGATGATTTTGCCACCACCACGCCCCCGTCAGGCCAATCACGACAAACACCACCAGCCAGGTAAAGCCCATCAGCCAGCCATCGCGTTTTTTGCGAGACTTACCGAGAGAGAACCCTTGCATTGACGCCACTTTAGGCACTTTGATCGGCGCTTGTTTGCCGATCAGACCTAATAATTCTTCTTCAGGTACATGAACCAGCTTGGCATAAGAACGGAGATAACCACGCAGGAAAGTCGGCGCAAGATCGGCCGGCGTCGTTTCTTCTTCAATTTGGCGAATAGTCGAGACTTTCAGACACAGGCGTTCTGCAACGGCCTGATGACTAAGACCTAACTGTTCACGAGCCTGACGCAGACGTTCGCCTGTTGTCAGTTTTGCATTATTTTCTTGAGGGGCTTCAGTATTCATTGGCTAAGAACTGCTGGTACTGTTTAGATTGTGGATAACTACGCGCAAGTTGCTTACCGTAGCGTTGAACGCTATCCGGATTGCCCGCTAACGCAGCGAATCGAATTTGCAACATGAGACTCTCAGCGGTGGCTGGCAGAACATGTTGATATACATCCAGTAAAAGTTTCGCCTGAGCGCGGTTCCCTTCCCCAAATTCTTTGGTTGCCTCAGTCAGCAAGGGTGCGCCTTTATCGGGATCAACTTTCAATGCCCGGCTCAGTAACACTCGCGCTTCCTCATTCTGATTGGCCTTCAGAAAACAGTAGCCTGCATTTTCCAGACTGTCAGCAACCTGACCGTAATCAGGCGCATTAGCTGCGGCGCTAAACTGCTGTTGTGCCGGTACATACTGCCCTAAACTACACAAAAACGCACCGTAATTATTTAACACCGTCCCATTTTGCGGCGCCAGCTTCAGCGCCTGCTGGTAGCGGCTTTCTGCGGCTTTCTGATTGCCGTTTTTTTGCTCGTAAAGCGCCATGCCCAGCTGCGTCCGATAATCCTGCGGCGCACCGTCAACGGCTTTCTGCAAATTCTGTTTTGCCGCGTCCATGTTCCCCTGATTCAGGTAAGCCATACCCAACTCCAGGCGCGTTTGTGCTGCGCCACTGGCCGGTTGCGACTCCTTGGGTGAACTGGAACAGCCTGCCAGCAAAGCCACCGACATGCCTGCAGCTATTAACATTTTCACACTGCCCTTCATTGTCATGCTTAATTCCCTTTACCCTGCCAGCGACAATAAAACAGCGGGCTTCGACGGAATACCGTGGCGAAGCCCATTGGGATCAGACGGCTTTTACGGAAATCTGTTGCTCGCCTGCCATTTTTTTCTTCAATGTACGTTTGGTACGGTCGATAACATCACCGGCCAGCTGACCACACGCGGCATCAATGTCATCGCCACGTGTTTTGCGCACGATAACTGTAAAGCCATAATCCATCAGCACTTTAGAGAAACGATCGATACGGCTGTTGGAGCTGCGGCCATACGGCGCGCCCGGGAACGGGTTCCATGGGATCAGGTTAATCTTGCATGGCGTGTTTTTCAGACGCTCTGCCAGTTCGTGCGCATGCTCGGTGCCATCATTGATGTGATCCAGCATAACGTACTCGATGGTGACGCGCCCCTGGTTGGCGTTAGATTTACCAATATAGCGCTCAACCGCTGCCAGGAAGGTATCGATATTGTATTTGCGGTTAATCGGCACGATTTCGTCACGAATGGTGTCGTTCGGCGCGTGCAGGGAAATCGCCAGTGCGACGTCAATCATATCGCCCAGTTTATCCAGCGCAGGCACGACGCCTGATGTGGAAAGCGTTACGCGACGTTTTGACAGACCAAAACCGAAATCGTCGAGCATGATTTCCATCGCCGGAACCACGTTATTCAGGTTCAGCAGAGGTTCGCCCATGCCCATCATCACCACGTTGGTGATAGGACGCGTACCGGCCACTTTCGCGGCACCGATAATTTTTGCCGCACGCCACACCTGACCGATAATTTCGGACACGCGCAGGTTACGGTTAAAGCCCTGTTGCGCCGTGGAACAGAAAGTACATTCCAGCGCACAACCAACCTGAGAGGAAACACAAAGCGTCGCACGGTCGCCGTCCGGGATATACACGGTTTCGACCAGTTGTCCGCCTACCTGAATGGCCCATTTGATGGTGCCGTCAGTGGAACGTTGTTCTGAAGCGACTTCCGGTGCACGAATTTCGGCAACGCGGGCCAGCTTTTCACGCAGCACTTTGTTGATATCGGTCATTTGCTCGAAATCATCGCTGCAGTAGTGGTACATCCACTTCATGACCTGATCAGCACGGAACGGTTTTTCGCCCATGTTGATGAAGAACTCACGCATTTGTTTGCGGTTAAGGTCAAGAAGGTTAATTTTTGCGGCAGCAGGCGCGGCGACGGCTTCTGCGGAAGCTTGGGTAGTCTCAGACAAGGTTTGCTCGGGCGTGTTGAATTCTGACATGAAAAAATGGCCTCGTTGTTACACGTTATGGCGTATTGGAAGTGCAGAGCCGGATGTATCTTTTACATATATCTTTTACATATAGTGCAATCAGTACAAACAGATGGCCTGCAAATAAATTGCGCCCCGAAGAGGCTGGCTCATTCGGGGCGCAACATTGTACAAATTTTAGGGCACGGTTGCCATGTTTGGTAGGCGCCTGTTACAAAATTCTTACGAATTTGCGGCACATCTTCCAGCAAAGCTCACCCAAAAATCTTAACGCGGGCAGATTTCGCTTTCGGTGAAGAAATAAGCGATTTCGCGTTGTGCAGATTCTACAGCGTCAGAACCGTGAACCGCATTAGCCGTGAAGCTGTCAGCGAAATCTGCACGCAGGGTGCCTGCCAGAGCGTTGTCCGGGTTAGTTGCGCCCATGATGTCACGGTTACGCTGAACTGCGTTTTCGCCTTCCAGAACCTGAACCATGATCGGGCCAGAAGTCATGAACTCAACCAGACCGTCGAAGAAAGGACGGCCCTTGTGTTCTGCGTAGAAGCCTTCAGCTTGTTCTTTAGTCAGTTTCAGCATTTTAGACGCGATGATAGTGAAACCAGCGCGTTCGAAACGTGCGTAGATAGCACCGATGTCATTGTTAGCTACGGAGTTTGGCTTGATGATGGAGAAAGTACGTTCGATAGTCATGAAAAAACCTCTGTCTGACTTTTATAGGTAGGGCCGGTTAATTTAATGTTATACCTGCCGTAAAATGGCGGTGATTATAGGGAGCGAAGTTAAGATTGCCTACCCGAATCACAACATTTAATTAAAAAAATGTGTGATTGATTCACTATCGAACCTAAACCGCCTATTTCCCTTAAACAAAACAAGGGCAAAACGGCGTTCTGCCCTGCTTTATCCCCTGATTTTATGCCTGACCGGACGACGGAATAATGTTCCGTAACCAGCTTCCCCACTTGCGCTGGTAGAACGGCTGCGTGTGGCTGATCAGATAATGGCTGATACCGCGCTCCTTTTCGGAAACGATACAGAAATCCACCGGACGATCATCGGGTGACGTTTCGCTCGCCACATTCCCCGCCTCGCGGATCAGCGCATCGATTTCCTGCTCATCACCGTCAGCCTCAACACCAATTAACAGGTTCGGCTGATCGTCCACGGCTTTATCATGGATCAGTGCCATAAAGGCCCGGCGCACCGGCTTTTTCTGCGTGAACAGTGTGGTCAGCGCGTCGATCATAGCGGAAGGATATTCCTCCGGCTGACCAATCAGCAGCTGGCTTTCTTTATCCAGCACCAGCTCCGACGGCGCATTCAGTCCGCCATTGCTCAGCAACAGCGTGACTTCATTTGGGGTGAATTCTTTGCCGTATTCCGACCTGGGATTCAGAAACAATTCTTCCCCTTGTGTCATTTCAAACAATACACGGGCAGGCAGCGCGACAAATGCCTGTTCAACCGGGCTTTCACCGGCACTGGCTTTTTCCAGGACATCAACCGAAGAAAAGAAAGGAATAATCGAACTGCCATCCTGCTTTTCCCAGTGCAAAATATTCAGTTCACTGCCTGCGGTGATCGCCACACTGCCCTGCTTTTCAGCGTCATCCTGCCCTGCATCACCCAGCACAAAAACGGTGGATTCCAGCAAAGTTTGATAAAACGCCGGACGCCATGCCGGTGCGGTGACAGACAGGCGAAGCAGACGCTCCAGCTCGTTTTCACCGTCAGTAGCCGCCGCGCCAGCAGGAAGATGATCGTGTGGGACACTCATGATTCTTGACTCCGGTAGTAGTATAAAACGGGGCGCCGTTAAGCGCCCCGTTGTGCATCATGCATGCATTGCTTTCTGAAACTTACTTCGCTTTAGCTAACAACAGGTTAGCCACGGTACGCACACCCAGACCGGTTGCACCGGCAGACCACTGATCCGCTGCGCTTTTGCGATAAGTCGCAGAACAGTCGATGTGCAGCCAGCCTTTCTTATATTCAGTGACGAAATGAGACAGGAACGCCGCCGCCGTGCTCGCGCCCGCAGTGTGTGCAGGACCGGCAATGTTGTTCAGCTCTGCAAAGTTAGACGGCAGATGTGAACGGTGGAACTCTTCCAGTGGCAGGCGCCAGAACGGTTCGTGTTCAGCTTTCGCGCTTTCCAGCAGTTCACCTGCCAGTGCATCGTCAAAGCTGAACAGCGCATGGTAATCGTTGCCCAGTGCCGTTTTTGCCGCACCCGTCAGCGTTGCCGCATCAATGATCAGTTCAGGATTTTGCGCAGACGCGTCGATCAGGCCATCGGCCAGCACCAGACGGCCTTCGGCGTCGGTGTTCATCACTTCTACGGTTTTACCGTTACGGTAACGGATGATATCGCCGAGTTTCAGCGCGTTGCCGCTGACCATGTTATCCGCGCAGCACAGGTAGAGTTTCACGCGCTTGTTCAGGCCGTTAGCCGCCGCCAGCGCCAGTGCGCCAGTCAGGGTGGCTGCGCCGCCCATATCGGCTTTCATGGAATCCATGGAAGCGCTTGGTTTCAGGCTGTAACCACCGGTATCGAAGGTGATACCTTTGCCGACCAGACAGGCATAAACCGGGGCATCCGCGTCGCCGCTCGGGTTGTAATCCAGTGCCAGCAGGACCGGCGGACGGTCAGAACCACGACCGACGGTGTGGATCCCCATGTAACTTTGCTGACGCAGATCGTCGCCTTTGGTGATGCGGTAGCTGACTTTTTCGTTGCCAAATTCACACATCAGATCAACGGCGCGGGTCGCCAGTTGTTCAGGAGACAAATCTTCTGCCGGGGTATTGATGGTGTTACGGACCCAGTCGATAATTTTCAGACGTTGTTTCAGCGTGTTCGCGTCATCTTCAGACAGTTCAGCCCATTCAACATTGCGTGTGCCTTTCGGACCACGGAAGCCCTGCCAGAATGCCCAGCTGTTTTCGAGATCCCAGCCTTCACCCGCCAGTTTGACGTTTTTAACGCCCTGACCGTCGATGCGGCGGGCAGCGCGGGAAATAGCCGTCAGCGCCTCGCCGTCTTTCAGGTGAATGGTCATACCGGCGGAATCCGTGCTCAGTGTTGCCTTTTCGCCCCAGCGTGCATCAGCTGGCTCAGAGGAAAGGAAGACGGACATCGCTTCATTGGTCGTTACTTCGGAACTCATAACAGGACTCCTGATTGTTTTTATCTTCAATGAATATTCATTATCAATGACAGGCAAATCACCCGTTCGGCGGGTGGCACTTCATTTCGTATAAACAGGGGGCAACTCACGCAGGCGGCGGACTGATTTCACCACCAGCGCAATCGCATAATCAATTTCTTCTTCCGTTGTCCAGCGCCCGAGGGAAAAACGGATTGAGCCATGTGCCAGCTCTTCGCTTAATCCTATGGCTCGCAAAACGTAGGAAGGTTCAAGGCTGGCAGACGTACAGGCAGAACCGGACGACACCGCCAAATCTTTCAGCGCCATAATCAGGGATTCACCTTCAACATCGGCAAAACTGACGTTAAGAATGTTTGGCGCGGCATGTTTCGGAGTTCCGTTGAGAAACACCTGATCAAGCTGCTGAATGCCTTTCCACAACCGATCGCGCAATGCGCTCAGACGCGCTACTTCCGTGGTCATTTCCTCTTTGGCGATACGATACGCTTCGCCCATACCGACAATCTGATGCACCGGCAAGGTACCTGAACGCATACCGCGCTCATGACCGCCGCCGTGGATTTGCGCGTCTATCCGCACTTTCGGTTTACGGCTGACATACAGCGCGCCAATCCCTTTCGGACCGTAGATTTTATGCGCGGAAAATGACATCAGATCAACTTTCAGCTCACTGACATCAATCGCAATCTTGCCCACGCTCTGGGTTGCATCCACATGGAAAAGAATGCCACGACTGCGGCACAGCTCACCGATTGTCGCAATATCCTGTACCACGCCGATTTCATTATTTACCTGCATGATGGATACCAAAATGGTGTCCGGGCGCAGTGCCGCTTCAATCATAGCTGGAGGGATAAAACCGTCAGCCTGAGGCGCTAAATAGGTGACGTCGAAGCCTTCGGTTTCCAGCTGAGCACAGGTGTCCAGCACCGCTTTGTGCTCCGTCTGGCTGGTGATGATGTGTCTGCCTTTCTCACGCTGCGCGTGGGCGGCACCTTTAATCGCCAGATTGTCCGATTCTGTCGCGCCAGAGGTGAAGACAATTTCACGCGGGTCGGCATTAATCAGCTCGGCAATCTGGTTGCGCGCCACATCCACCGCCTCTTCGGCCTGCCAGCCAAAACGGTGAGAACGGGAGGCCGGATTACCGAAAGTACCGTCGAGTGTTAAACACTGCATCATCATTTTCGCCACACGCGGATCAACCGGCGTGGTAGCAGAATAATCGAGATAAATAGGTAATTTCATGGCAGGTAAGCTCCGGACTGCGCGTTCGGCTTCGAACGAAAGAATTGAAAAAACGACAACCAGTTTAAAACGGGTTCACAGATTCTTAAAAGGGAAATGACACTTTGCGGGCACTAATCGGTAAGAATTGACGCCTGAAAAGCAAAAGCCCGCGGAAATCTGCATTTCCGCGGGCTTTTAGTAACGTAAAAATTCACATGCATCCCCTAAATCATTCGTGTCGCATCAAGGCGGCAACGGAGCAAATCCCCGGGGCATACAATAGTATGTGACCGGGGTTTGCGACAGCAGCCAACGCCGAGGCGGCGCGAAGGATGACGGGGATTAGGCTCGAAGATTGACGTTGATAGTTTCCATCTGGCGGCCATTCGGCTGACGACGAATTTCACCGTTCTGACGGTCGGCCACTTCCAGGATTTCCTGGTTGTTGACCAGCTCTGCCAGTGTAATGTTGTTCAGGAAGCCGCTGATGCGCTCGCTGAGATCACGCCACAACGTGTGAGTCAGGCAACGTTCGCCATTCTGGCAGCCTTCTTTACCCTGACAACGCGTCGCATCGACAGATTCGTCAACGGCAGTAATCACTGCACCTACCGCGATATCGCCAGAATCTTTGCCTAACAGATAACCACCGCCCGGACCGCGAACACTGGCAACCAGACCATTTTTGCGTAAGCGCGAGAAAAGCTGCTCCAGGTAAGAAAGGGAAATACCCTGACGCTCAGAAATGTCAGCCAGTGGTACTGGTCCTTCCTGTGAATGCAGTGCAACGTCGAGCATAGCGGTCACGGCATAACGGCCTTTGGATGTCAGTCTCATAGCATGGTTACCTGTTTAAAATGACTTAAAAATTCAATAGTGCGGAACATGCAAACGAGTCTGCCATTCCCGAGTAAAACAGTCAACTATTTAACCTACTGTTTTACTCAAGTATTACAAACCCGGCCATTTCGCACTAATTTTGTCATTCACGAACAACGCATAACCTTTTGATTAAAAAACTGAATACTGTTTTTATAAACAAATCCCTTCGCTTATTCTTTGTTGCTATTTGTCTTTTCAATCGACGTCAGGATACCGCGCAGGATGTTTAATTCCTGAGATTCAGGACGCGCACGGGTAAACAGACGGCGTAATTTGCTCATCACCTGACCCGGATGAGCCTGACGAATAAAGCCGGTTTCCAGCAAGGTTTTTTCCAGATGCTGATAGAAACGTTCGAGATCGTCGACCAGCGGATACGGCGTTTCTTCGTATTCGATTTGCGGTTTTGCCGCTTCCAGCAACGCCAGATGCGCAACGCGCACTTCATAGGCAATAATCTGCACGGCCATCGCCAGATTCAGCGAGCTGTATTCAGGGTTCGCCGGAATACACACGTGGTAGTTACATTTTTGCAGTTCTTCATTAGTCAGCCCGACGCGTTCGCGGCCAAACACCAGCGCAACCGGCGCAGTTTGTGCCGCTTTCGCACTGTGCTCACCACATTCACGCGGCTCAAGCATCGGCCACGGCAGTGTGCGGGAACGCGCACTGGTGCCGATCACCAGACTACAGCCGGCCAGCGCTTCGTCGAGGGTATCAACAATTGTCGCATTACCGATGACATCACTGGCACCGGCCGACAAAGAGATAGCCTGAGAGTCAGGTTTTACCAGCGGATTAACCAGATAAAGACTTGATAAACCCATGGTTTTCATGGCACGGGCGGTAGAGCCCATATTGCCAGTGTGAGACGTTTCTACTAATACAATGCGGATATTGGGCAGCATAGGAACTCTTAGCCAGACGGAAAATCACAACAGCCTAACACAACGGTAGTTAATTTTCAGAACCCCTGCTATACTGCGCGCCGTTTCCCGTATTCCCGTTCTTTAACATCCTAGTTGGAAGATATCCATGCATCCGATGCTCACCATCGCCGTGCGCGCTGCGCGCAAGGCCGGTAACCTGATTGCCAAACATTACGAAACGCCAGACTCTGTAGAATCTACACAAAAAGGTACCAACGATTTTGTTACCAACGTAGACCGCGATGCAGAACACATGATTATCGATGTCATTCGCAAATCCTATCCAAAACACACCATCATCAGTGAAGAGTGTGGCGAGCTGGAAGGCGAAGACAAAGACGTACAATGGATTATCGACCCGCTGGATGGCACCACCAACTTCGTTAAACGCTTCCCACACTTCGCTGTTTCTATCGCCGTGCGCATCAAAGGCCGCACTGAAGTCGCGGTAGTTTACGACCCAATGCGTAACGAACTGTTCACCGCAACCCGTGGTCAGGGCGCACAGCTGAACGGTTATCGTCTGCGCGGTACTAACGCGAAAGATCTCGACGGCACCATTCTGGCGACCGGCTTCCCGTTCAAAGCAAAACAACACGCGACCAGCTACATGAATGTGGTTGGCAAACTGTTCACCGAATGTGCAGATTTCCGTCGCACCGGTTCTGCTGCGCTGGATCTGGCTTACGTGGCTGCTGGCCGCGTTGACGGTTTCTTCGAAATCGCCCTGAAACCTTGGGATTTCGCCGGTGGCGAACTGCTGGTTCGTGAATCTGGCGGCGTTGTGACTGACTTCGTTGGCGGCCATAACCACTTCTCGTCTGGCAACATCGTTGCAGGCAACCCACGCGTCGTTAAAGGTATTCTGATGACCATGCGTGATGAACTGAGCGAAGCGCTGAAGCGTTAATTTCGCCGGTTATTGATAGAAAGAAATACAAGAAAAACGGACGTCCTTTCGGGCGTCCGTTTTTTTATATCTGCTGTTTATCCCATGAAGGTTGCGCCCAGGAACTTATCCCCGGAAAGGCCCGCCGGTGATTGGCGAAACGTCTCCGCCGCCGGTGCTGTAGAGCAATATTCCTGCCACCAGCAATCCCATCCCGCCGGTCAGCGCCAGCAGCGACCAGGTGATCCGCTGCCAGGCCGCGGGCGTGCGGGTTGCACTCAGTTTTACCGCCAGCGCACGACTGTAAAACACCAGTACGCCAATCAGCGAGACGGTGAGCGAGGTGCCGATAGCCATCGTAATGGCTGAAATCACGCCCCAGCTGTACACGCCAATCACTTTGGAAAACAGCAACACCATGATCGCACCGGAGCACGGGCGTAATCCCATCGCCAGCACTATCGCTATCTGTGTGCGTAAATCGCCGCCCGCCTGAAGTTGCTGATCGCTCGGTACATGCTGATGTCCGCAGCCGCAATGTTCATCGTGGACATGTGTTTCACTGCCCATCGGCGACAGGCTGTGAATTTTCATTGCCGGCGCGGGACGCAGACTTTTTATCGTCTGCCACACCCGTTTCAGCGCACGCCAGCACAGCAATAACCCGAGCAACATCACCAGAATGAAGCTGCCCCGCTCCATCCAGAAACTGCTCTGATGCAGCTGACGCGAGGAAAGTTGCAGCACACCGAGCACCACGCTGACCAGCAATATCGCCACCAGTCCCTGCACTATCGCCGAGGCAAACGTCAGTTTCAGGCTGCTTTTCAGTCGCGAAGGATGGGTTGCCAGATAGGTGGTGATGACAATTTTACCGTGCCCCGGCCCGATAGCGTGGATCACGCCATAAATCAGGCTGAAACCGGCCAGCGTCATGCCCGACTGCATCGGATTTTCTTTCACCTGCCGCAACAGCCCGGCCAGTTCCTGATGCAATTCCCGCTGCCAGATAATGCTGCTCAGCAAAATCCTCGGCCAGTAATGGATGAGAAGAAAAATGCCGCCCGCCAGCAGCAACAGAAATATCGCCAGCGGCCACAGATCGCGCCATGACAGTGTTTTCGGTGGTGTGGAGATTAATGACATTCCAGCGTGACCTTCTGAGCAAATTGCTGACCAAGATCCATATCTTCCGGCGGGGCATCAGCCTTATCGAGAGACAGCGCGTAGTTTTGCAGCGAGGCATCAGGCTTGGGCGTAAACAGCGCCAGCGTGCAACGTTTTTCCAGTTCCGGCGGCAGATGCAGTGCGGTTTTATCCTTATACGTCATATCAACAAAATACGAAGGATCGAAGGTAGAGAATTCCATCGGTTTACCGGCCAGAGCCTGAGGCTTCGCCAGCGGCAACACGAATTCCAGCACCGCCTGATCACCTTTACGCGACAGCTGATATTCGCTGGGCAAGTCGAGATATTTAACCGGTTTACCTTCGCGATAAAAGTCAGTGAAGTAATGCTGACTGAGCACCCGCGCCATGACTTCCGCCGCCAGTTTTTTCCAGATATCTGAACCGGGTTTGGCGTTCTGCGCGTCGTACAGCAAATCTGCGGATGTAATTTCGTCCATCGTCCAGACCATTTTCAGCCCGGTCAGCGAGGTGTCATTCGCCACCAGCGTCGTCTGCATATCGATGAAACTGTGCGGGTGCGCCATGACCGTGGCGGGCAGGCAGAACAGCGCAACTCCCAGCCATTTGCCGTAACGGGAAAAAGGCCGGTTCCGGGCCTGGTGTAACGTCATTTCCATATCAGCGCCATATATTGTTACTAAGTAACACTATTTTGCTGTGCATTTAAGCGGTCGTCAAAAATATCTGTGATCTGAGTTGTAAGCCGGAGTAAAACCCAATCCCCGCCCCCTAATGCGGGCTTTCGCTTTGCTATGCTTGACTAATAATTTCAGGCGATACCTTTCCGGCAGGTGATATGAATCCAGACAAACAGCCCTCCCCAGCGCTTTCCGCTACGCAACGCCGCTGCCACGTGTTGCTGATGCTGTACGCGCCGCTGACGGCAGTTCAGCTGGAGATCATCAGCGAAATTAACGGCGTCGGATTAGCCACCACCTGGGACGATCTGGCAGAAGTGACCTGCGAAATTCAGCGCATCCATCAGCTTGATGTGCTGCAATACAGCGAAAAAGAATGCCGCATTCAGGGTGACTCCCTCGCCCAGCGGCTGTGTTTATTTCAGGGATTACGCCGCACATTACGCATTTCACCGGACTTCGTTTCCCGCCATTTTATCCCCTGGCTGCACATCGCCTTCGAAGGCCAGACCTGCCCGAAGGCGGCACTGCGCACCGATCTTCTGGGCATGATGCTGGAAGACTGCGGCACGTTATTATCCAAACCGCTGAGCGGTCATGACCGTCAGCTGATGCTGATTTGTCTTCAATACTGTCTGTGGCAGAACAATGATCAGACCGGTTTACGCTTTACCGAACAACAGCGGCGCTGGCTGCGCGAAAAGCCCGAATATGCTGCCGCCCGTGAACTTTTTATCCAGTTACAGGAACTCAGTAACGGCCTGCTGGATGACTGCGAATGTGAGTTTTTCACCCTGATGTTACGGATGCTGAAAAACCACAGTTATCAGAGTTCCGGTTCGACGGAAGATCAGCGCCTGCTGTTAGAAATTGAAAATATGGTGGCGCGTTTTCAGGACATCGCTGGGATGAAGTTCAGCAGCTACGAAGGGCTGGTCGGCCAGCTTTTCGCCCATCTGGGTCCGGCGATTGAACGCTGTCATTTCGGCATTGGCATCGACAATCTGATGCAGGAAGAAGTAAACCGCATGTATCCGCGTCTGGTGCGCACCACCCGTGAGGCGTTGGCGGGGTTTGAGCACGAATATCTGATTACGCTTTCAGAGGATGAAATCGGATTAGTAGCGATCACCTTCGGCGCATGGCTGATGCAGGGTAACGCCTTGCAGGAGAAACAAATTCTGCTGCTTACGCATGATAACCCTGAACTGGAAGAAGCGGTCGAACAGCAAATCCGCGAGGCGACGCTGCTGCCGCTGAACATCAAATATCAGACGCTGGCGGATTTCTATAAATTTGGTGCCCCGAGCGGCGTGGCGATGATTGTCACACCTTACGCCACCCGCAGCACCGACGCCGATCCGCTGGTGATCCACACGCAACTGCCACTGGCCAAAGAGCAGCGAAAACGTATCCGCTCGCTGCTCGAAGCCCCCTAGCTGGCTGACACATCCGGCGCTGACGGCGTGACCTGCGGACGCAGGAAAATCGCCGGCACCACCAGCAGCGCCATCACCCAGAACAATCCGGCGTGCAGATGTTCGAACAGGAAGCCGGACACCATGGTCATCACCGCCACACCGCCGCCCATTGCCAGCGCGGAATACACCGATTGCAGGCGGATAACCTGATCACGCGGACGCGCCGCGATAAACCGCATCCCCGCCAGATGGCAAACCGTGAAGGTACCGCAGTGCAAAATCTGAATCACGATCAGCCACGGCAATGCGGTAAAGGCGCCCATCATGCCCCAGCGCACCACGCCACACACGGCGGATAGCAGCAACATATTGCGCGCCGACCAGCGGCTGAACAGCTGTTTACTGAAAGTGAAGACCAGCACTTCAGCGACCACGCCCAGCGACCATAAATAGCCGATGGTGGTCGAAGAATACCCGATATCCTGCCAGTAAATCGCGCTGAAACCGTAGTACGCGGCGTGTGCGCCCTGTAATAACGTTACGCATAACAGGAACCGCCAGACCGGTTTTTCGCCGAGTAATGCTTTCCACGAAATGGCCGGCGCACCGCTGGTCCGCGGTTCTCCCACCGGTTTTACGCTTGGGCGCAGTAACATGCCCAGCAACATGGCTGCCACGCCTGCGGTCAGCGTATAGAGGATCGCGTTGTGCCCGTAGACCTCCACCAGTTTACCGGTGACAGCCGAGCCAATCACAAAGGCAATCGAGCCCCAGACGCGCACTTTGCCGTAATCCATATTGATCTGGCGTTGCAGCGTACCGGCCAGCGCATCGGTCAGCGGAACCAGCGGACCAAAGAACAGGCTGAAACCGGCAATGTTGATCATCAGCCACGCCCAGCCGTTGCCAAACCAGAACCCGACTGCAAACGCCAGCGTGAGCAACGCGAGGATGCGTAAACCGGTGATGAGATGCGAAGGGTCTTTGATGGAGGGCGAAATGATTAACGTGCCAAGAAAACGGGCGACTAAACCGGCGCCGAGCAACAGGCCAATGCTTTCGGAGGAAATACCCTCGCCTTTAAGCCATAGGCCCCAGAAGGGAAGAAAAATACCGTAACTGAAAAAATAGGTGAAATAACTGAGTGCAAGCCAGCGCGTGGAACGCAATTCCATAAATCCTCCGGTGTGAGGCCAATACTTTGACAAAGCTCACAATCGCTAGCAATCCGCAGACGCTTTCATACTCCAGTAATGTCTGCCAGCTCACAAATTCTGATAGATGCCCATAAAAAAACCCGCCGGAGCGGGTTTTAGCAGCTTTACGGCTTCGCAAATATTACGCGTAAACCGGGAAGCGTGCACAGATGTCGAGAACTTTCTGTTTAACGCGTTCGATAGTGCCTTCGTCGTTCACGTTGTCCAGCACGTCGCAGATCCAGCCAGCCAGTTCACGCGCTTCAGCTTCTTTAAAGCCGCGACGGGTGATAGCCGGAGTACCGATACGCACGCCGGAAGTCACGAACGGGCTCTTCGGATCGTTAGGCACGCTGTTTTTGTTCACAGTGATGTTAGCGCGGCCCAGTGCGGCATCGGCTTCTTTACCGGTCAGGTTTTTATCAACCAGATCCATCAGGAACAGGTGGTTGTGCGTACCGCCGGAAACCACTTTGTAGCCACGTTCCAGAACCACAGCGACCATTGCCTGAGCATTTTTAGCCACTTGCTGCTGGTAGGTTTTGAACTCAGGTTCCATCGCTTCTTTCAGTGCTACCGCTTTACCGGCAATCACGTGCATCAGCGGGCCGCCCTGGCCACCAGGGAAGACAGCGGAGTTCAGTTTTTTGTAGAACTCTTCATCACCGCCTTTCGCCAGAATCAGACCGCCGCGTGGGCCAGCCAGCGTTTTGTGCGTGGTGGTGGTCACGATGTGCGCGTGCGGAACCGGGTTCGGGTAAACGCCCGCAGCAATCAGACCGGCAACGTGTGCCATGTCGACGAAGAAATAAGCGCCAACGCTGTCGGCGATTTCACGCATTTTTGCCCAGTCAACGATACCGGAGAACGCGGAGAAGCCGCCGATGATCATTTTTGGTTTGTGCAGTTCGGCCTGACGTTTTACGTCGTCATAATCGATGTCGCCGCTTTCGTCGATACCGTAAGGCACCACGTTGTACAGTTTACCGGACAGGTTAACCGGTGAACCGTGCGTCAGGTGACCGCCATGGCCGAGGTTCATCCCCAGAATGGTGTCGCCCGGTTGCAGCAGTGCGGTGTAAACCGCGAAGTTCGCCTGTGAGCCGGAGTGTGGTTGAACGTTAGCGAAATCTGCACCGAACAACTCTTTTGCACGGTCGATAGCCAGTTGTTCAACGATGTCGACGTACTCACAACCACCGTAATAACGTTTGCCCGGGTAGCCTTCGGCATATTTGTTGGTCAGCTGCGAACCCTGAGCCTGCATAACACGCGGGCTGGTATAGTTTTCTGACGCAATCAGCTCGATATGTTCTTCCTGACGAACAACTTCTTTTTCCATTGCTGCCCACAGCTCAGCATCATAATCGGCAATGTTCATTTCACGCTTTAACATCCGCATCTCCTGACTCAACAAACTAAAAATAAAAGCCCCTTTCGGGTTCTGCGCAACAGTGTAAATGTTTAAGCGCCCTTCGGATAGGGTCAGTTTGAGGTTTTTAGGCAAACGATTGGCTCCAGATACAGCAAGGCTTTGATCTGCGAACCTCTCCCCGTAATCAAGGGATAAATATTCATCTGAACATGTACAAATTTCAGCTTTGTGACTCAGCCCCCATCGCACTGTTCCATCACACTCTTCACCTTAAAAAGCCCTTACCCCTTTAGGGGGGTTTACAGAAATTGTGGGTTTATATAAGATGCATTTAAAATACATGTTTAATGAAATCGACAAAGACACGGAGTTCACTATGCTTGATTCAGCCACTATCGCTACCGTTAAATCCACTATTCCTTTGCTTACAGCGACCGGTCCGAAACTGACCGCGCACTTCTACGACCGCATGTTCGAGCACAATCCCGAGCTCAAAGACATCTTCAATATGAGCAATCAGCGCAACGGCGATCAGCGTCAGGCACTGTTTGATGCCATCTGTGCTTACGCCGCCAATATCGAAAATCTGGCGGCACTGTTGCCTGCGGTGGAGCGTATCGCGCAAAAGCACACCAGCTTTACCATTCAGCCGGATCAATACAACATTGTCGGCGAACATCTGCTGGCAACGCTGGATGAAATGTTAAGCCCGGGTCAGGAAGTGCTGGATGCGTGGGGCAAAGCCTACGGCGTGCTGGCGAATGTGTTTATCAACCGTGAAGCAGAGATTTATCAGGACAGCGCGGAAAAAACCGGTGGCTGGCGCGGTACGCGTGAATTCCGCATCGCCGAAAAACAACCGCAAAGCGAACTGATCACCTCTTTCCTGCTGGAACCTGTCGATGGATTGCCGGTGGTGGATTTCCAGCCGGGACAATATCTGGCGGTGTATATCCGCGATGCCTCGCTGGAAAATCAGGAAATCCGTCAGTATTCCCTGACGCAGGCACCGAACGGTAAAACCTACCGCATTGCCGTTAAACGCGAAGGCCAGGGCGCGGTATCCAACTTCCTGCATCACTTTGCGCAGCCGGGCGACATCATTCATCTGGCAGCCCCGCACGGCGATTTCTTTATGGATATCAGCGATACCACGCCGGTCGCGCTGATTTCTGCCGGTGTCGGTCAAACACCGATGTTAGGTATGCTCAATACGCTGGCAGAACGCGGACATCATGCGCCGGTACAATGGCTGCACGCGGCTGAAAACGGCGCGGTTCATGCGTTTGCCGGTGAAGTGAAAAGCGCGCAGAAAAACCTGCCGCAGCTGGAAAGCCATGTCTGGTATAACCAGCCACAGGCAAATGATTTGCCGGGAGAGGACTTTCAGTATCAGGGGCTGATGGATCTGAGCAAAGTCAGCGAACAGCTGAATGATCCGGCGATGCATTTCTACCTGTGCGGTCCCGTCGGCTTTATGCAGTTCGCGGCCAAACAGTTGCTGGCGATGAACATCAGCGAAGCGAATATTCACTACGAATGCTTCGGTCCGCATAAAGTAATTTAATTCCTGCCCTGAAAAGAAAAAGGCTGACACAGAATGTCAGCCTTTTTTATCGCTGCGCCAGTTTGGATTAATGACGACGGCGACGGCGAACAAAGAACAGCGCAATCAGCAGGATAACCAGCAGCCCTGCAATGCCCATTCCCCAGTGCGCCAGCTCCAGCAACGGCGAAGGTTTACCGCCAGCGCGCAGTTCTTTCACCCGCTGTGGCGTCACACTCGACTGATCGTTACCAAACTGCTGCAACAACTGATTACTCAGCGTGGCAACCTGTGTGTCTGACAATAAATGCTCAAACGCAGGCATCGCCACGTCTTTGCTTTCCGCGCCGCGCTGTACGCCGTGCAAAATCGCCATCACCAGATTGTCGCTGTTCAGATGCCCCAGCGCAGTGTTGTTGATGAGCGATGGCAAGCCGCCATCCTTGCTGCCACGCCCGTCGGGCTGATGGCAACTGGCGCAATAGCCGTCATACACCTGCCAGCCGGTCATTTTGTCAGCATCAGCAGGACGCGGAACGCCACGCAAAGTATCGACATAATTCGCCGGTGAGCCGAACTGGTCCGCTGCCCTCGCCTGCCCTTGCTGACTGACCGGCGTGGTTTGTTTCAGCCACACGGCAATCGCCTGCAAATCACTGTCGCTCAGATGGCTGAGGCTGTGATCGATCGCTTCCGCCATCGGCCCTGCCGCCTGCGCCTTGCCCGGCGCATGACCGGTTTTCAGGTAACCGGCGATTTCATCGGTGCTCCAGTTGCCTGTTCCGCTGACCGCGTCCGACGTAATGTTTGGTGCAAACCAGGTGCCCAGACTGCTGCCGCCCAGTGCTTTATCGCCCTGCTCCGCCATCAGCGCATTACGCGGCGTATGGCAGGTGCTGCAGTGCGCCAGCGCTTCGCCAAGATACGCGCCACGGTTAACCTGATCGCTTTTCGAAGGATCGGCTTTAAACGCGCCTTTCTCGAGGAACAGCAGATTCCAGCCAGCCATCGACAAACGCACGTTGAACGGGAACGGCAGCGCCGTCGGCGTTGACGGGGCATCCACCGGTTGCACGCCCTGCATAAAATAAGCGTACAGCGCTTTCATGTCGTCATCGCTGATTTTGGCATACGAGGTGTACGGCATTGCCGGATACAGATTCGCGCCGTCGCCGCGCACACCGTCACGCACCGCGTGTTCAAACTGCTCCAGTGTGTAATTACCGATACCGTCTTTTTTAGATGGCGTGATGTTGCTCGAATAAATGGTGCCCAGCGGCGTTGCCAGCCCGAGGCCACCGGCGAACGGTTTGCCGCCTTCGGTGGAATGGCAGGCCACACAGTCACCGGCTATCGCGACGTATTCGCCTTTCTTGATCAGCGCATCCTGTTCCGGCGAAAGCGCGGCATAAGCCGTGCCTGCCATCAGGCTCAGGCCAAAGGCCAGCAATGCGCCCGTCAGACGTTTTTGAGATAAACGATTCAGAGTCATTTCAGTCAGCCTATAGCGCAGTTTTGGCAAGATGATCAGCGGTACGTAACGCCAGTGCGACGGCGGTCAGCGTGGAGTTGACCGTGGCCGATGTCGGCATCACGCCGGTACTGGTGATGAACAGATTTTCGTGATCATGGGTGCGCCCGAACGCGTCCACCACGGAGTCTTTCGGGTCATGACCCATGCTCATCGTGCCGGTAATGTGCTGGTTGTTGCCGTAAACGCCCGGCTTACTGAAACGCAAATTGGTGCCGCCCATCAGTCTGGCGATCTCGGTATATTCCTTCACAGCGCGCGCCATACCACGATGCACGTAGTCATCCATGTGATAAATCGCTGCCGGTTTAGGGATACCCAGTTTGTCTTTTTTGTCGCTGAGAATGATGCGGTTATCGTAGTTTGGCAGCTGTTCCATCACGTTTTTCAGGCTGGTCTGGTGCGACGCACGGCGACGGATTTCGTTATCCAGGCTGATGCCGTAAACGCCTTCCGCCAGCAAATCCTGCGTCACTGACTGCACTTGTGAAGAGTTGGCGATATCAATACGGAACGAGGCGTAATCTTTGCGGAAATCGCCGTCGCGCAGGCTGTTGATGGACGCCGGACTCATTGGGCCGCGCCCCGCCCACAGAGGTTCTTCAGTTTCAAACGTCAGCGAGTTACTTGGGTGATCCATCAGGTGACGCCCGACCGTGCCGGAACTGTTTGCCAGTCCGTCCGGGTATTTATCGCTGGCGGAAATCAGCAGCAGTTTCGGGCTTTCGATGCCGTTGGCAGCCAGAACGAAGTTTTTCGCCATGACTTTATGCTCACCTTTATCGGGATCGTAATAATGTGCGGCGACAATACGCCCCTTTTCGTCATGCTCAAGGCGATACACCACCGCGCTGGTAATCAATTTTGCACCCGCCGCTTCCGCAGCCTGCGCAGCGATACCGCCGTGATATTGCGCATCAATCGGGCAGATCGGCATGCAGTTGTTGTTGCCACAACAGGCCGGACGCCCGTCGTAGTTACGGCTGTTACGTGCGGTGGTGTTCACGATCACGTCATAACCGCCCGGCGCCAGACGCTCGCGAAAACGCTGTTGCAGCCAGGATTCAGCGACCGGTTCCATCGGGAACGGCTGGTTACGAGGTGAACCGTTATTGGGTGCGCCGGACACGCCCATTTTCACTTCGGCTTCGTAATAAAACGGTTCCAGCTCGTCGTACGATAACGGCCAGTCACGCCCGACGCCGTACAGCGTTTTGATCTTCATATCGTTGGGCAAAACGCGCCACGCCTGCGCCGCCCAGTGCCAGGTGGTGCCGCCCATAATGCGGATATATTCCGCCGGGAACGGATACGGCCCCTGCTGTTGCAGATAATCATTATCTTCCGGTTTATATACCGGATGCGGTGACCAGTCCGAGTACGGATATGGCGACATAAAGTCTTTTTTGCGCGGCGAATTACGGAAGTTTTCAGTCAGCGTACCGCGATCAATACGCGGGCCGGATTCGAGAATAATGACGGAGATGCCCTGTTTTGCCAGACGCTGTGCGACCAGCGAGCCGCAGATCCCCGAGCCGATGACGACGACGTCAGCGGAAAGTTGTTCACTCATTGTTTAACCCTTTTTGAACGTTATTTTCAGACAGGCTGTTTTGCCCAGGTGCCGTAAGCGCCGTAGGCATAACTCGGCGGATTGAGGTGATCGCGAACCGCAACATTCATCAGCGCATTTTCATACGCCAGACAAACCGCCTGTTTGCCATCGCCGACCACGCCGAGATACCACGCCTGAAGAATGCTGCGCGGCAATTTCGCCAGCGCGGGCTGCTGTGTATCCAGCGCTTTTTGCAGGTCAGCGGCATCAATGTGACTGGCCGTGATAAACGCCTGCAACGCCTGAACCTGCGCGGTGAAGTCCGGGTACAGCTGCAACATAGTCTGGTAATAACGTTCAGAAAGGGCCGTATCCAGCTGGTCATGACCGGTCAGATACAGCGAGAGTTGGGTGAAATCCTGTTTTGCCTGCGACAAGCCCGCTACCGGCGCGGCATAAACCGGGCTGAGCAAAAGCTTGTTCATCAGCGGAACGGAAAGCGCCGCCAGTGCGCCCCCTAAAAATACGCGACGGGAAATGCGTATGGGTTTTTCTGGTTGTGACATTGCAAAGCCTTTTGAATGGGTGTGAAAACCACGATCAACGGAGATCAATCCACACCAGTTCCGGCAGCCAGATACTTTCACCCTGAATTGTTTTAGTCGGTGATTACAACGTATCTGACAGGTTTATCGAACTGGTATAACAACAAACGTGATTTTACTCGCACTTTTTCAACGAAGTCACAATAAAAACCCCACAAACTTCACATAAAACTAACAAATAGCATTTTTTGTGATTACCGGTGGAGAGGAACTTTGGGTGCTGATGAGAAGAAATAACGGCTAAAAACCGGATAAACAATGAGTTGAGAAGTGATTGGGTTAAAAATGATTGGTATAACAAGATCGGAGGTAAAGGGAGAATAACAGAGGAAATACTCAGGGCCGGTAACATGACATTACCCGCCCTGATGAAACATTAAATCGCTTCTTCGTCCTGCTCGCCGGTGCGGATACGCACTACGCGCGCCACATCGAACACGAAGATTTTACCGTCACCAATTTTACCGGTCTGCGCAGTGGTCATAATGGTTTCCACGCAGGTATCCACGATGTCATCCGCCACTACGATTTCGATTTTTACTTTTGGCAGGAAATCGACCATGTATTCCGCACCACGGTACAGTTCTGTGTGACCTTTCTGACGGCCAAAGCCTTTCACTTCGGTCACGGTCATCCCGGTAATCCCAACTTCAGCCAGTGCTTCACGGACATCGTCGAGTTTGAATGGCTTGATAATCGCATCAATCTTTTTCATGGCGGACCCTTATAATCATTCGTTTGCTCTCCGCCTTCCTGAGCGGCAGCATGGTTCACAATCTGGTTTCGGATGCCAGAGGCATGCGAAGGCGCTAAAGGTATCATAGTTCAGCCGCAGGAATGTACCTCCAGCCTCTGAAAGTAAATTCCCGTTACTCTTTAAAATCGGTCGCTTCCAGCTCATGGCGTGACAGCAACTTATAAAACTCAGTGCGGTTACGCCCGGCGATACGTGCCGCCTGCGTGACGTTGCCTTTGGTAATTTGCAGCAATTTACGCAGATAATTCAATTCGAACTGATTACGCGCATCGGCAAATGTCGGCAGCGCGGTGTTTTCACCTTCCAGCGCCTGCTGAACCAGCGCTTCGCTGATCACCGGTGCAGACGTCAGCGCCACGCATTGCTCGATCACGTTCACTAACTGGCGCACATTGCCCGGCCAGCTGGCGGCCATCAGACGTTTAAGGGCATCGGTTGAAAAGCTGCGAACGAAAGGTTTATGCCGCTGCGCCGCCACGCGCAGCAGATGATTAGCCAGCAGCGGAATATCTTCAGAGCGTTCGCTCAGGGTCGGCAGTTTCAGGCCGACAACGTTAAGACGATAGAACAGGTCTTCGCGGAACTCGCCCTTCTCCATCGCTTTCGGCAAATCACGGTGTGTAGCAGAAATAATGCGCACATCAACATCCACATCATGATTGCTGCCCAGCGGACGCACCTTGCGCTCCTGCAACACACGCAGCAATTTCACCTGCAACGACAGCGGCATATCGCCGATTTCATCGAGGAACAACGTGCCGCCGGTCGCCGCCTGGAACAACCCTTCGCGGCTGCTCACCGCGCCGGTAAACGCACCTTTGGCATGACCAAATAATTCGGATTCCAGCAACTGTTCCGGCAACGCACCGCAGTTAATGGCAATAAAGGCTTTCTTGCCACGCGGGCTCGCCCCGTGAATGGCCTGCGCCAGCACTTCTTTACCGGTGCCGCTCTGCCCGTTAATCAGCACGCTGACGTCAGACTGCGCGACCATATTGGCCTGTTCAAGCAACCGCAGCATGATCGGGCTGCGGGTAACAATCGATTCGCGCCAGCTTTCATCAGCCGACGGGCTGGACTGTGCCAGCGCTTCATCGATGGCTTTATACAGCGCATCGCGATCGACCGGCTTGGTGAGGAAACTAAACACACCCTGCTGGGTCGCGGCCACCGCATCGGGAATGGAACCGTGCGCAGTCAGAATAATCACCGGCATTCCGGGCTGGAATTTCTGAATTTCGGCGAACAGCGCCATGCCATCCATTTCATCCATACGCAAATCACTCAGCACCAGATCGATACGTTCACGGTGCAGCACACGCAGCGCTTCCGCCCCGCTTTCGGCGGTGGTGACACGAAAACCTTCACTGGTCAGGCGCATTCCCAAAAGCTTCAGTAAGCTCGGATCGTCATCGACCAGCAATAAACTGGCTGCTTTACGTAACGTCATTTTGCGTTCGAATCCTTAGCCGGTGGCGTGTAAGTCTCGGCCGGTTTTACCGGATTATCCGAAGCCGCTTTAGCAGGCGCAGTCGCCTCATTATCCGGCAAATCGCCCTGGATCTGTTTGCGCGAAGAGAGCTGTCGCTCAATGTCCGTCAGGTTTTCCAGCTTACGGCGGGTATCGGCGAGATTATGTTCCAGAACCTGCTGCTGTTCAGTCATCGCCTGAAGTTTTTCTTCATTCACTGCCAGCTGGCGGGCATTACGGGCTTTTTCATCCCCCAGCACGACTTGTAAATTCTGACGTTCTCGCCATAACTGCACCAGCGGACGAATTTGTCCCGGCATCTGGCCACGATACGCGCTGACTTTTGCCAGTAACGCACGGCGCTGCTGCTGATCGGGATCCGCACCGGAGAGCAGAATACTTTGTTTAAATACCTGATCCCAGGTCGTCGCTTGTATCTGCTGCGCCTGATAGCGCGCCTGCGCATCACTCATACGATCGGCGCAGTCCATCGCCCGTAACCAGTACAGTGAGTTCGTTACGGCGTCATTGTCATCGAGTGTCCAGAGGGTTTCACAAGGAGCGATACGAAAGTCGATCACTTTGCTGTCAGGGACGACCTGATCAGACACCTGCTGGAAATAGCGGTTTTCGGCAGAATGCGGGACACAGCCCGCCAGCGCCAGTGGCGCACTGAGTAAAAACGCCCGGCTGCGCAGTACGGCGCGCACCAGACGGGTGGTGATATGGGTGATAAAAGACAATGCGCTCATCAGACGCACCAGTCAGCAAATAGCATCATTATTATTTCTTCTCAGCCGTCAGGGGTAATTCAATACGGAAACAAACGTCCGCATCTTCAACGGCAACCAGTTGCAGCTCTCCATGCATGCGGCGAATACAGTCCTGGGCGATACTCAACCCCAGACCGCTGCCTTTCACAGCCCCTTTTCGTTGCTGGCTACCCTGGTAAAAAGGTTCAAATATCATCGCGCGCTCGGCCTGCGGGATCGGGGTTCCGGTGTTTGCCACCTCGATAATAACCCGTCCGTGTAATTCCCAGCTGCGGACCCAAATAGTACCGGATTCAGCCCCGTAGTGCACCGCATTGGAATAGAGATTGTCCACCACGCGCCGCAATAATGTCGGCTCAGCCAGACAGGTCGGCGCATCAATCGTGACCTCACTGCGGATCTTCTTGGCGCGTGCCGGCAGGCTGTTAGCCGTCACGACATCATCAACCAGCGATTTCAGATCAACGGCCACACTGAGCGTCGGCACATCAGCCAGTTTGCGATTGTAATCAAGCAGTTGTTCGATAAGCGTCTGCAAATGGCGGCTGCTGCTGTTGAGGATAGCCACCACTTCTTTTTGATCTGACGTCAGCGGACCGGCGACTTCATCCGCCAGCAGTTCCGTCCCTTCACGCATGCTGGCGAGCGGGGTTTTAAGTTCGTGGGAAATATGGCGCAGGAATTCGTGACGCTGCGATTCCAGCCATGCCAGACGCTCGCTCAGCCAGACGATGCGCTGCACCAGAGAACGGATTTCACGTGGCCCTTTAAATCGGGTGACATCCCCCAGATTACGCCCTTCCCCCAGCCGGTTAATCATCCGTTCGACGCCTTTTACCGGCCCGATAATCATGCGGGTGAACAGCAGCACCAGCGCGCCACTGAGCAGGAAAAGCACCAGCGCCTGCCAGCCAAAGAACTGACCGCGTTCGGCAATCGCGCGCTGAAGTTGTTGTCCGCGTGAGAATACGACTTCCCGCGTCGCCTGTACCATTTCGGCATTGGTGCGCGAGAAATTCTCAAGACGCGCAGAAGCATCTTTATCCGGGGAGTTATTCTGGCAGGTCGGCTGTGTAAGCTGCGTCAGCAAGGTGCGCAGCGTCTGATAATAACGTAAATCCGGCAGCACTGAGGCATGCGCATCCAGCAGCTGGGAATATTGTTTGTGCTGATTCTGATAAAGGCGGGAAAGTGTCGGATCGTCGAGAACGCAATACTGGCGATAACTGCGCTCCATTTCCAGCGCAATACTGGACATCGATTCGCTGCGGCGGGCGTCACTGAGCGTAGTCCGGTTGATTCGCGCCGCCTGACGGCTCAGTTGATCAAGGCTGTCATAGGCCTGATAGGCGAGCACCAGCAAGGGCAGCAGCACCAGCAGGAAAGCCATCAGCACCAGCTGACGTAGCGAACCGGGGAATAAACGTCCTCTTTTCAACGCATTCATCTCATTTATCACAGATAAAGTCATGCTAGCGGACAACGGTTTAAACAGCCAGTGTCTGAGAGGATACGAAAAGGGTTTAAATGGGCGAAGTATGAGAAGTATGAAGGGTGGGTATTGCTGAACATCCAGACGGATGTTCAGCAAACCGGAAGAGGTGGTGCCTCACTCAACGTGTCGTTCGATGTTTGATAACGTGCTTGCGCAACGATTATCGGTCGGGTGAACGATAGGCACCGTTTCTTTGGCGTCATTCGGACATTATGAGCATATCAACGCTTTCGCGTGAGCCAATCATAATCAGGTGAATGAGCAACTGCGCTAATCTAGCACGTTCCGTGCCAATGTTTAATAAAAATTATCATATAGCTGTATTTAAAGGATATTTCTAGTTAAATCATTTTCAGGCACCGGCAAAAGCACGGTTAAGTTGATGAATAAACAACCTTTGCGTCGCTAAAAAACAACACAATTGAGAAATAAAAAAATATCCTTTAAATATCATAAAATTAAATGTCGCCAAAAAGAGACAACAATAACGTCCATTGTCGTCATTTTATGACATCTGGCTGTCAGTGGTTGATCACAACCTTTTTACTGATCTGTTTATGGCTGTACATCGCCTGATCAGAATCTGCCAGTAAGGCCTGCACACAGAAATTGTGGATCGCTGAATCTCTCAAATAACATTTTCAACCATGGATTTCTTAATGACTAATTAAGAAAACACACGAAAATCACATGTTATATTTCAGTGACCATGCTCAATTTATTCGTGAGATCATTATGTTTTCCCGTAAAAAATCAGGAATTGAATTTATAAAAAAACAGGATATTAATAAGTTATCCGGTGGGAAGGAAAAAATACTCAGCAGTTGGCGTTCTCTGCCGGAAAATTATGTGCTGGTTCATGCCTTTGAGGGTGAAGAAAGTCCTTTTTGCCAGCACCGCGCAGAGTCTATTTTAAGCAGTTGGGATATTATCAGCACCTCACTGGTTGACTTAAAAGATATTAAACCCTTAACCAAAATTAAACGCTATACCGGGATATATTGCACCACAGCCTTAATTCTGGATGTCCCGGTGCAAAATATTCTTGGGACGCATCCGACTGACGTCTGGTTTCCCAATCATATCGGGCGTGAAAATGACTATGCAGGGGGAAGAATTATCGATGCTTCAGCCCTGAGTCGGGCGATATTCCGGGGAGAAGGCAAAGAAGATTACCATTGTGAAGGTGGATATCAACGGCTGCTGACACCTCAGGCGCTTCTGTCAGAAGATAAAAAAACACGCTCTATAGAATCACATAATGAGGTACTCATTATTGGTCGCCCGGGAGTTAAGTTATATGCAGGTCTGCCGGCAACACAAAGGATCCGGGTGCGCAAAATAGTCGTTGCCGAACCGACAGAGAGTAACAGCATGTATGACTATTATGCAGGCTCACCAGAAACAGTCGCTGCTAAAGTGGCGGAAATCAACGAATTAGAATACGAAATAGTTTGAAGGAATTTCGATAAATACAGGATCCCGCCTGATGTAACACCATAACGATGAATGCAGGCTTAATAAAATATTGACTATTTCAGGATTGATATCATGCCATTTTTCAAAAAGAAAACCCCGCCCTCATACACGCATGCAATGTATTTAGCTGAGCGGGATGAGTTGTTAAATAGAAGAAAAGCGTGGGATAAGAAAAAAGCAGCCATACTGCAAAGCTGGGCCGTACTCCCTGAGCGCCATGTTTTGGTCCATACCTTTAAACGGCACGAAAGCCCGTTCTGCCGTCAGGACGCAGCCTCCCTGTTTAATAGTTGGGATGTCTTCAGCACATCATTGGTTGATTTAAACGATATTAAAAAATTCACGACACAGTCTTCTCGTTACACAGGGATGTATCACAACATCGCGCTGGTTCTTGACGTTCCCCGACAAAATATTCTCGGGACATTCCCGCGTGACGTGGCGTTTATGAACCATGCTGGACGGGAAGGAGGTCACCCCCAGGGGCGGCTGATCGCCCCCTATGAACTTGCGGACTGCATTCGGACCGGAATAGGGGTAGGTGGCGTCAGATGCGAGGGTGGCTATCAGCAACTTTTGACCCCCGCTGCTCTTATGACGCAAGATAAAGCGATCCGTCGTGAATATACCCACAATGAAATACTGATTATCGGCCGCCCGGGTCTGAATCTTTATACCGGGCTCCCCGCAACTCAAAGCATCCGGGTGACGAGAGTGTTAGGCGTCGATGATGTGCCGTTTCCTGACTACAGTAAAGTCCCTGTTGGTCACATGAAGACCACGGAAGAGATTGGAAAACACGTTGCCCGGCTCAACAACGTGCCCTTTGAAATGCTCTGATCACACACCCGGATCAATGCTCACTGAAACCGAGTGAATTTGGCGCCGGCACCGGTTGTTCGCAGTCTGCCGGATTATCAGCTTTCGCCGGATCACACATCACCGCCTGCGGCGGCAGGAAAATATGGTCGAGGATCGCCCGCGCGGTCGGCCCGGCCACCACACCATCGCCGCCGCCATTTTCCATGATCAGCGCCATCACCACCGTCGGATGTTTGTACGGCGCAAACGCCGTGTAGAAGATGTGGTCACGCAATCGAACCGGCGTCATTTTAGCGTTATAAACCTGATTCTCACGCAGGCTGAAAACCTGCGATGTACCGGATTTCGCCGCAATCTGATAAGGCGCCGTGTGGAATAATTTATAGCCGGTACCATTCGGGAAATTTGCCATGCCAAACATGCCGTTTTTCACAATCCCCCAGATTGGCGATTTCGGATCCGCTATTTGCTGCGTCGGCGGCATTTTATATGGCGTAATCACTTTGCCGCTTTTTGCTGAATAAAGCAGATGGGGCGTTTCCAGCTTACCGTTATTCACCAGCGCACTGAGCGCCCGCACCATCTGAATTGGCGTCGCGACCCAATAGCCCTGCCCGATGCCGACAGAAACCGTATCCCCCTGATACCAACCTTTTTTATGGACTTTCATTTTCCATTCACGACTTGGCAGCACGCCACTATATTGCTCGTCGAGATCTATCCCGCTCGACTGCCCGTAGCCAAATTTACTCAGCCAGGTATGAATACGATCGATGCCCATTTCATAGGCCACCTGATAGAAGAAGGTATCGGCAGACTCCTCAATCGCTTTGGTCACGTTAAGCATACCGTGGCCGGTTTTCAGCCAGTCGCGGTAATGGCGTTCGGTGCCCGGCAGCGTCCAGGTAGGCGCACCAAAGAACGTAGTTTGCGGTGTGATCACCCCTTCAAACAACGCCGACGTGGCCATAAAAGGTTTGACCGTGGAAGCTGGCGGATAAAGCCCCTGCGTAACACGGTTGATCAACGGCAGGTCAGGGTTTTTCAGTAACGCACTGTATTGCTTAGTGGAAATTCCGTTCACAAACGGATTCGGATCATAACTCGGGCTGGAGACCATGGCTTTAATGCCGCCGTCCCGGGGATCCATCACTACGACCGCCGCACGCTGACCTTTCAGGACTTTCTCGATGTACTGCTGCAACCCCAGATCCAGCGTCAGATAGATATTTTGTCCGGCCTGCGGCGGAACCTCTTTGAGCAGGCGCACCACGTGCCCGTGGTTATCCACTTCCACTTCCTGATAACCGGTACGGCCATGCAGAATATTTTCATAATACTTTTCAACACCCTGCTTACCGATATCGTGGTCAGCAGCGTAATTCTCCGAAATACCTTCGGCATCAAGACGTTTGGCATCTTTATCGTTAATTTTAGACACGTAGCCGACCACGTGTGCCAGCTCCGCGCCATAAGGATAACGACGCTGCTGATACGTGCTGATGGAAACGCCGGGGAAATCAAACTGGTTCACGGAAAAACGGGCGACTTCCACGTCGGTCAGCGCCAGCTTCAGCGGGATCTGTGCAAAACGACGGCCGTGGATCATGGCATCGTGGAAACTGTCCAGATCGTCTTGTGTGAGATCGACAATCGGTTTCAGTGCGTTCAGCGTGGCGTTAAGATCCGGCACTTTGCCAGGGATCACTTCAATCTGATAGAGGGTAATATTTTGCGCCAGCACCACGCCGTTGCGATCCATAATCAGCCCGCGGCTTGGGGCGATCGGCAGCATTTTGATGTCATTCTGATTTGAGCGGGTCTGGTAAAAATCGTGCATGCCCACCTGCAGGTGGTACAAATTGAACACCAGCGCAGAAGACAGCAGGATCACGACCAAAAATGCAATCACGGCACGACGAACGAAAAGGACGGACTCGGCGGTATGGTCGCGAATTTCGTCGTTAAGTAAGGCCATAAGCGGGCAAATACCTTTTTTGTCTGCTTCTTGAAGCGGGCGAAATGAATAAACGGAGACTGGAAAAGTGCGAAAGGATAGCCCGTCATGCCACGGACGACTATAAGAAGTGTGCTAATGAACTGGCAGGAGTGTTTCTATTTATTGCAGTGCGATATTGCAGGGCGCTGAGACATGGCTCAGCGCCCACAGGGATCAGATAACGCCCGGATAAAGCTTTTTACTTCGCGGTATTCACTTTGCAATCACCGTAAACATACCCTTCGGTCTGGGTTGCCACGACAAAGCTGTCTTTGACGTGAATATACATCAGGTTATCTTGCGCGCCCGCTTTCATGGGCTGATTATCTTTGCCGATGATATCCGTCAGTTCAGGACTGGTGACCATTTTGCTGCCATCAGGTGAGAAACTGAACGTGTTCCCCGCATCATAAACCTGGGCATTTTTGTTCACGACTTCAGAAACATCATTGCCATCATCAGACTGAGTATGATGAGTTAACACGCACTGATACTGCGTGACAGCCGATGCTGAAAACGACACCAGTGCCAAAATCACCGTCACACAACTGCCTAACCTGACCATCAGATAAATCCATAAAGTGAGCAAGAGGCCCATGCTATCACTTGTCTGGCTGATAGAAAGAGCCTGCCGAAGAAATATTCACAGGCTAAATACTTTAAGCCAAATTATTGAATAAGCACCGGTGATGTGATGATTATCTGGACAAAAAAGGAAAGCTTTTTGCCTTTTTTCGTACTCTGTTTGTTTACTTATTATTTGTACTGCCGGTAAGGAAGTTTCTGCCTATAATTCGCAGATTGTACTTAAGCCAGATTGTACTTAAGCCAGATTGTTCTTAAGCAAAATAGTACGTGAGCAGTCAGCAAGGGATCGAGATGAAATCGTTTAAAGTACCCGGTACGCAAATGCATTTACGCTTCCATGAATTGTCCGGGATGGGGGTTCCGCTGGTTTTTATTCACGGTCTGGGATGTGCGTCTTCCTGCGATTTTCCGCGCGTGGCGACTGATGCGTCATTACGTCCGCGCCGCTCACTGTTGCTCGATTTGGCAGGTTCAGGCTACAGCGATAAGCCCGATGATTTCAGCTACAGCCTGCAGGCACATGTTGATTGCGTGATTGTCTGGCTTGAAAGCCTCGGCGTACCGCAGGTCAACTTAATCGGTCATAGCATGGGCGGCAGTATCGCCATTATGGTGGCGGCGCAACGCCCTGATCTGATCCAGCGTCTGATTGTCGCCGAGCCGAATCTGGACGCCGGGGGCGGAATATTCAGCCGCGCAGTTGCCCAGTATTCTGAAGAAGACTATCTGCGCGAAGGCCACGGGCATCTGATTAAGGTGGCGGTTCGCGGAAATGATCACATCTGGGCAGGATGCATGGGCATTGCCTCACCGCTGGCGATCCACCGTCAGGCGGTCGGGCTGGTCAATGGCGAAAAGGTGTCGTGGCGCGAACAGCTTTATCAACTGAAAATGCCCGCGACCGTATTGTTTGGTGAGTTTTCACTTCCGGAGCCTGATGTCGCCGTTCTGCCGCTGCATGGCATCCAGACCGCTGTCGTGCCGCAGGCAGGTCATTCGATGATGTGGGAAAACCCGACGGGTGTGGCGGCGGCAATTAATACCGCGCTGAATGCACAGGCGTTGTAAGTCATAACGAAACACAGTGATATCTTCCTGATGCTCAAGCAGGTACGCAAACTGGCTGACTTGTTTGGGCTCAGGAGCAGAACGCAATTGCAGTGCCAGATTGATGTTTTTCGGTATACCGGCGCTTTCAACCAGCACATGAAACTAAAAATGAGGAGTGCCGGAAGGGTAAGACCAGATTCCGGTGAGCCCTGCGTTACCTGCCCAATGAAATAACGAAACCTTTGTAACCGGGTCTGAAAAAACTAAATGACGGATTAGTGATCCAGATCAACTAAAACCCGCGCCCCGCAAGGGCTGCAGCGGTGTTTTAAGTCCAATTCCGGGGTGTTTTTAGCCCAAAAATGGCGACTCATACCGTCATGGATGCATTTCATTCCGCAACTCATGCATCTCACTCCGCAAATGCGCCGCCCCACATCGCCAGACTTATCATAGCCACAGTTAATTGAATCTACTTCGCTCGGGAGAACCCAATATGAGTGACAAATCTGGCATCCAGAATTACAACCGCACACGCGTACTGACGTTAATCGGCACTATCCTGACTCAGCTTGCACTGGGTTCCGTTTATACATGGAGTCTGTTTAACGGTCAGTTGTCTGAGAAACTGGGTGAACCGGTGAGCCGCGTGGCACTGACCTTTGGGATCCTGAGCCTGTGTCTGGCGCTGGCCTCTTCGGTCGCTGGTAAACTTCAGGAACGTTTTGGCGTACGCACCGTGACCATTGCCGCAGGTTTGCTGATGGCTGCCGGTTTTGCACTGACTGCACATTCTGACAATGTTCTGATGCTTTACATCAGCGCCGGTGTGCTGGTCGGTCTGGCGGACGGTGCCGGTTATCTGCTGACGCTGACCAACTGCGTGAAATGGTTCCCTGAACGCAAAGGTCTGATCTCCGCCTGTTCAATCGGCGCTTACGGTCTGGGCAGTCTGTTATTCAAATTCGTTTGCGGTCATCTGCTGGCGACCGAAGGCCTGCAAAATACCTTCATGATCTGGGGCGGCATCGCGATGGTGATGGTTATTGCCGGTGCGATGATGATGAAAGATGCGCCGAAACAGGAAACCGCAGACGTCACCCGCGAAGAAAACAGCCTGAATGACAGCACCAATGACACCCGCGATTTCACCCTGGCAGAAGCCATCCGCGCGCCGCAATACTGGATGCTGGCACTGATGTTCCTGACTGCCTGCATGAGCGGTTTATATGTGATTGGTGTGGCGAAAGATATCGGTCAGAGCCTGGTGAAACTGGATGCAATGACCGCAGCCAACGCCGTAACCGTGATTGCGATTGCCAACCTGAGTGGTCGTTTGGTGTTGGGTGTGTTGTCCGACAAAATGCAGCGTATCCGCGTTATTTCCATCGCGCAGATTGTGTCACTGGCAGGGATGAGCCTGATGTTGTTCACTCAGATGAACGAGATGATGTTCTTCTTCTCCGTCGCCTGCGTCGCCTTCAGCTTCGGCGGCACCATTACGGTTTACCCGTCGCTGGTCAGCGATTTCTTTGGCCTGAATAACATGACCAAAAACTACGGTCTGCTGTATCTGGGCTTCGGTATCGGCAGCATCTTTGCTTCCCTGGTCGCTTCCCTGTTCGGGGGCTTCGCGGTGACGTTCAGCATCATCACCGTATTATTGATCGTATCATTGGTTCTTTCTGCCACGATTCGCTTACCGAATAAATCAGAAGCAGGTCATAATACGCTCCAGCACGTGTAAAGCAGCAGTTGATCGCAGAATAAATGATGAACGGGAGCACAATTTGCTCCCGTTTCTTATGAATAAAGCAGTTAAAATCGGCCGCTGAATCACGCAACCCTTATGACAAAATGTGAACAAACCGGACACCTGCAAAATGAAACGCACCACCCTCGCTCTTTTTAGCCTGATAATCGTAATGACTACTTTCAACAGTTTCGCCCAGGCTTATCCCTCAAGTGCACAGGAAGTGGCTTCCGAAATTAACCGTAAAGCCAGTGAAAGCGGTACCCACCCTTCCACAACCATCGACGCCAGCTCGCATACCAAACTGACCGCCAGCAGCGATTACCTGAAATAAATCCTTTGCGCTTGCCCGGTGTTTTGCGGTCAAACGTCCTCCTGACCGCACTTCATGAGATTTTTCAGACTAAGTGATCAAAATTAGAGCAGATATTTATCCCTATAATTTCTATGTTTGATATAATTTCTGCGGTGAATTGATTATCTGAATGATCAAACCTACACAAGGAGTGTGAAATGAAGGCAACTGCATTTTGGTTAGTGATGGCCGGAGGCTCTGTCGGGATCGGTTACATGATGGCTTTGATGATGGAGTTTCTCTAATCCTGTAACGTTGTATGCATCAGAAAAATAAGGATATTAAATGAAATTCTACAGCCCTAAACGCATTATCCTCTATACCGCCGCTGCGATTGCGCTACTGATCATCATCGGTCTGGTCACGCATTTCACTGTCACCCACCTGGCCGCGTAACGTTTTTTCTTCCGTTTTCCGTTTTGCCACGTGGCGATACAACTGGTATCGCCGCATAATGCTGCCATTGAGCAGTCAAAACGGAAGGATTGAAACATGACCTACAAAGGATTAATGATTGTTGCCGTCGTCATTGTACTGGCAAGCATAGGTTCTGAATCATTGATTCAGAAAGGAATTGCGCTGGCGGACGCCAAAATCGATCAGGTTATCTCACATTACGCCGACAAATAAGCCTTACATCTGCTGGACTAACCTTACCGGGTGATGACAAAACCATACACAGCGTTTGATATCTTAAATCCATCAAATGTTGTGTGATGTCCCTGTGTAATACCCCTGTAGAACCCTGTTATTTTGCCCGCCGCGTGCGGGCTTTTTTTTGGCTGTTTTCCGGCAAAGCAGCCATTGTGATTGGATTGGATTGGATTGGATTGGATTGGATTGGATTGAATTGAATTGGATAAAAAGCTTATTACAAAGCATTTGGAGAGTTGAGCGATTGGCTCTTATTCACGAATAATTCGAGTTGCAGGAAGGCGGCAAGAGAAAGAGTCCCGATGAGCTTACTAATGTAAGTGATTCGGGTGACTGAGTGCGGCCAACGCACCTGCGGCTTGAAGTATGAAGGGAAGAAGTGCCGGTGCTTTCCCGGCCGTCATATTATGGTGCAAGCGTCCATCGTACACTCCGACATTGCACGGCCTGAGCACGGCCTTTTCACAACAGAAAAATCGACTGGGAGATAAATAATTCAACCGGCTTTTCTGTTGTGGCTCCTGGAAATAAATTCAGAAGCTTTTAAATAATAAACCCCGGCGTTGGCCAGGGCTTATTTTTGTCATTGAGTATGTCGATACTGAAATATTTATTCTGTCTGCTCCGGGTTTAACCCATCTTCGCTATTGCAGAGTATTCACTTCAATATCTGGCGACATTACAGAACGACAACGTTACCGGCTGATGGGCCTTTCTGACCTTGTTCGATGGTGAACTCAACGTTCTGACCTTCGTCCAGGGTTTTGAAATCATTGCTCTGGATTGCAGAGAAGTGAACGAACACGTCTTTGCTGCCATCTGCAGGGCTGATGAAACCGAAACCTTTACCAGCGTCAAACCATTTTACTAAACCAGTCATTTTATTAGACATAGGAAATACCTTCTTCGTTTTTATTTTATGATGCCATAGGGCAATATAGGTCTGTTTTTATTTGAAATACTTATGGATGCATCAGAGAAGGAAATTCGTCGGAGAAAGGATTTGCTATATCACTTGAACCAGGAACTGCTTTACTAAAATGTCTTACATAAATAGGTCTTAACCACAAACCGTTGACGCTATTTACACATAGTGGGATTTATTAAGCAAGCGTTAATTTCATCGGAATTATATTCATGGGATTTGTATTTCTGTATGAAATAACGCACAGCCCGCCGCTGACGGTGGCTGCAGCCTGATCAGGAGGATATTAAGCCCGCCAATATCTGGCAGGCTTTAAGAATCTTTACCTTACATTAGCTGGCGTTAGCGCGTTTTACACAGTCCGCACGTCGCCCGTCTACCCGTTTTGCGAACCAGGCGGTGGTCAGTTTGCGGGTGATTTTTGGACTTTCCAGCGTAATCCCCGGCAGCATTTCACGCGGCTGACGTTTACCGGTGGTTTTATCCGCCAGTGCATAAACCTGCTTATAGAGCGTCGTGTCTTCGAATTCCAGCTGCTCACCCTTCTCCAGCGCTTTACGGATTGCGCCGTTGCTGATATCCAGACGTTTACTCAGCGTGCGGACCGCCAGCTCAGTGCTGCCCGGTTTATCGGTGCCGTAGTTTATCAGGTCGCCGTCCAGCGCCAGCGGAATGCCAGACACTTTACTGACCGCGCTCTGGAACGCAGCGTTACGGCTGGCGTACCAGCCGGCATTGAAATCAGCAAAGCGGTAAAGTGATTGCGAGTAGTTTGCCGGATAGCCCAGCAGATGTTTCACGCCGAACCACACACCGCCACGACGGCTGAAGACTTCGTGGCGAATTGAGCCGTCAATTTTATACGGATATCCCTTAGCATTCTGCTCAGCGAACGCGATGCTGACCTGCATCGGACCGCCGGTATGCACCGGATTCAGGTTGCCAAACAACGTCTGCCCCATCGGCACCATATCAATGAAGTCATCGAAAATCGCGCTCAGTTGCTTCTCTGTTTTTACGTTATCCAGCCGCTCGCTGTAGGATTTTCCGTTCGGCGATTTTAACAGCAGCGCGGTATGCACCAGGAAATGAGGCACATGAACCGCATCGGCGCGACGGTCAATTTCTTTCCACGCAATTTTGCCTAAGCCCGGCACAGGCGCATCCGTATTGAAATTGGATTCCTGCTGCGCAACCGCCAGCACCGAACAGATGTTTTCGGTAGTCGCCGGAATGTTTTGAGTGGTGAATGCGGCGGTAATGTCTGTCGCCCAGCCTTTTTTGTCCGGCGCGCTGGCAGGCATCAACCGCACAATGTCCGCTTTCACATCATGCGGATTTTGCGCCGGTGCCTCACTTTTTTTCGTTGATGTACAACCGGCAAGGATCATCATAGCCAGCACTGGCGCAATGTGTTTTATCGAAAATGACTTATGCTTCAAAGTTATACATTCCCTGAATTAATGACTCTGAGAGTGACGTTAACGAAGATAGCCATGCTGATCTAGCAAAAAATTATATTTATGCGTTAAGGTTAAAGCTCTGATGATGGAGATAAAGGAACAAGGAAATGATGCATTCTGCGACCCGGACAACACCCCTGCACCGCGTATTTTTGCTGCCTTTTATGCTGTTACTGATGATGTTTGCCCTCAGCGGCTGTGGCGATAAAGAGCCAGCACAGCGAAAAGCATTCATCGATTTTCTTCAGACCCGTATTCTGGATAAACCCGTGCTCGCCGTGCCGCAACTGACCGAGGCGCAGCAGAAAGAGTTTGGCGATTACAGTAAAGATTACGCCATCATCACCGGCTTTCATCATCAGATGAATATTGAACTGGATTCCTCGCTGGTGCCGGTGTTTGCAGGGATGAACGGCGTGAACAGCGTCAATAACCTGCTTGAACAACGCGACGATTTAAAGAAAATGGCGGACAGCAGCGAAAGATGGAAAGAAAAAATCACGCTGTTAAAAACGCAGGCCGACACGCAACATGCGGCACTGAAACAGCCTAATGATCTGAAAAAAGTCTATGACCAGGCTTACGATAAAACCATCGTTCAGCCTTCGGCGATCACCGGACAGGTATTCGACTTACTGCCGCAGGTGCTGAACCTGATTGTCGAGAAAGCCGATTTCATCAAAAGTCAGGGTAAGAATGTCACCATCACCGGTAACCGTCTGCAATTTGCCAACCAGAAACAACTGGATAAATACAATGCTATCCAGCAAAAGCTGGTGCCGCTGAATGCGCAGCTGATGCAGCTGAGCCGCCAGATGCAACAAATGGTGCGTTAAACCCGCAGCCAGCATACAGACCGCCGTAAGGCGGTTTTTTCATGGCGGTGCTTTTGTTATGGTGTGCGGCAATTAAATAAGGAGACACCTATGAATGACGATACCCTGAACAAACGCGTTGATCAGCTCGAGCGCGTAAACCGTGAACTTCTGGTGCAGATTTCTGCCATGCGCCTGCTGTTTGGCAGCGTCGGCAATGTGCTCAATGCCAGCCAGGAAAACGCGTTTACTATCACCGTGAATCAGGCGCTGGAAGCCAACCGTGCTGACGTCGCGAATCAGGCAGATCTCGATGAAGCCTCGCGTAAATTCCGCGAAGATGTCTTCAAGTGCACAGAGTCTTTGTTGCCGGGCTCGCGCTAAAACACAAAAAAGGCCCGGGCAATCTGCCTGAGCCTTTTCATCGCTATCCGTTATTAAAACCATCCGCTATTACAGATTGATTACCCGATTACGCCCTTCATTCTTGGCCTGATACAACGCTTTATCCGCCGCTTTCAGTGCGCCGTCGATGTTATCCCTGCCGGGATAGAAATGCGTCACGCCGAGCGAAATCGTGACGTTACCCGCTCCCTCAAAATGATGAGACTCGACCTGACGCCGTAACCGTTCCGCCAGCTGGATAGCCTGCGTGACTGACGCGCCGGGCAGCAGTAAAAGGAATTCTTCGCCGCCCATGCGGCACAGCAAATCCCCTTCCCTTGAGCTGTCCAGAATCAGGCGTGCAAGCTGTGTAATCACCACGTCACCGACGTCATGGCCGTAAGTGTCATTAATTTTTTTGAAGTGATCGATATCCAGCGTAATGACCGCAATCCGTGAAACCTCTGTCAGTTGTTTATCCACTAACTCATAAAAACCGCGCCGGTTCAGCAGACCGGTCATCGGGTCGGTATGCGCTTCGGTGCTGAGCTTTTCGATGCGCTGATGCAACAGTCGTATCCCCTGCAACATCACGGTTTTCAGCTTAGACGATTCATAATACCAGGCGTTGATCTGCTCAATTTCCTGAGAAACGTCCTCTGAATCCATCGTGTCAGCACGTGACGCGAGCTGACGAAGCGGCATCGAAATATAGCGCGTCAGCAACCAGATGCAGATGAACACCAGAATCACAATCGGCAGCGTGTAGAGCAATACCTGCATCATCACATTATACAGCAGCACCACATCGGCCCTGGCGGGATGCAGCACCAGCACCGTCCAGCCCGCCACTTCCATGGTGGCGAAACCCGCCAGCGACACCTCGCCTTGCAGATTGTCCATAAGCAGAAAACCCTGCTCACGATCGCCTAACAGCGCCTTATTCACATGGCTCTGCGGCACGCTTTCGATCCATCCTGATGCGTCGCGATACAACACATCGCCCTCGCGGTCTATGACATAGATATAGGCGTCTTTGCGGTAATTGCGGGCATTAATCAGCGTATCGACGATACTGCTTTTGCTGAGATCAATTTCAGTCGCCAGGTACCCCAGATAACCGCCGCGCGCATTACGAATAGGCGAGGAAAGCACCATGATGTGATTGCCTTGCGCGGTGCGAAACGGCGAACTGAGCACCGGATTTTGGGTTGAAAGTGCTGCTGTATTGGCGCCGGATACCAGTTTTAAACCGACCATCTCCGCCGAATTTCTGGAAGCCGCGCGCACCACACCGGTTTTATCCACCACCAGCACCGAGCTGAAACGCTTGCTCTGTACCTGTAAACGGTCAGCTTCTTCGGTGATGGCATCACTATTATCAAATTCATCACCCAGCAAATCCGCGCTGTAGGCCACCTGTTTTTGTGCCGCATTGAAAAACAGATCGGCCGTCAGCGACAGTCTGGCCGCATACGACTGACTCGCCCGCAATGACGATTCGATGAGAAGTTTTTTTTCTACCTGAAAAATTGCCAGATAACTGGTGAGCAAGGTAATAACCGTACTCACCAGCGCCAGAAGCAATATCAATCTCTTAAGATCAAAAGCAAACCGCCGGTGCTGCCGCATTCTCTGTCCGTTGAGCAAATGACCACGAATATTACAGAGGATAGAAGTATGTTTACTCATGGTTTTGATATGCCGCAGTCAGGACGGTTTTACTGGCGATTAAAAATTGCACATTAGCCTTTTTACTGCTCAGGGTTTGCGGATTAACTTCTGTAAACGCGCTTTCTGCCAGCGCTCTACAGTTCCCCGGAAAACAAAAATGCGTAAACCGCGCAGCAGCAGAATACCGCCCCAGATACATAGTGGCCATGCGAACCAGAAGGAATCCGGCGAGGTGTAATGGTTAAGCGTGAACAGACCCGCATTGACCCCCGCCCACAACAGAACAGAGCGGTAAAAACTGCTTTCCTCCGCCACCTGTTGCCTGGCCCTTTCAATCTGATCGTCAAGCGCGTGTTCCGGCGAATTGCCATCTCGCGTATCGTTTTCCGTCAGTTCTGAAACTTTGATGTCAAACGCTGCTGCGATAGCACCAAGCGTGTCGAGGCTGGCCTGTTCGCCGTTCTCAATGCGCTGCACTGTGCGAACGCTGAGCGAAGAAAGCTCTGCCAGTTGTTCCTGAGACCATGCACGGGAAATCCGAAGTTGCCTGATTTTGCTCTGATTCATAATTAATCCTTAGAGTGAATGTTGAACACCTAATAAGCATGCAACGCCGGATCAGAAATCAACACGACAGCAACCTGACACAGACACGACAGCCCGCTGACAGCCTTAGTGATCAGAAAGTTAGCCGGTAAAACTTACTGTCTACCGCCATCAGCGGAAAAGCCTCCGGCAACGCGGATACCGGTATCTCCTGAAATCCGTTCTTTTCATAAAAACGATGGGCCGCCAGAAATTTGTCGGTCGTGCCCAGAAAAACGTCTTTCACTTTTTCGGCCTGTGCATGTTGCAGTAACGCCTTCAGCAATAATGCCGCCACGCCGTAATCGCGGCCACGATAAGGCGCGCTCACAAACATTTTGCGCAGAGCCGCCTGGGCATTGCCGATATCTTTCAGGCCCAGCGTCCCCACCACTTTTCCGTCACAGCGGGCGATCCAGAAATCCCCGGTTCCGCGCTGATAAAACTGCGGAATATCGTGCAAATCTGGCTGCTGCTGTTCGCTTATCGGAATACCAAATTCCTGATTCTGAATCGGCAAAATCACATCAATCACGCCGCGCTGGTCTGCGGCAGAAAAGCGTTCAATTAAAACAGAATGATTCATAGCACACTCCCTGAGTTTAATTAGGACACAGCAGTGCCAGCTCCGAGTTTTCAGGGAATACCCGCTCGCTGAAAAAGTCGATCAATACCCGAAGTTTCGGTGTCATATAACCGCCCGACGGCCACAAAATAAAAAAGTCGGCACTGCGCTTCACGTACTCATCCAGCACGGTCACCAGCTGCCCGCGGGCCAGTTCTTTGCGGATACTGAAATCCGGCAGACAGGCGATGCCCAACCCCTGCAGGGCAAAGCAATGACGCGTTTCTATATTATTGCAAACCATCGAAACAGGCAGCGCTAAATCCTGATATTCCGGCAAAGGCCAGGATTCGAGTTTTCCGCTATTCGGAAAGCGGAAATGCAGACAACGGTGATCGGCCAGATCATGCGGTTTCGCAGGCCTGCCATACTGCTCAAAGTAAGCCGGTGCGCCGACCAGCAGATGATGGAAAGTGCCGAGCTTGCGCATCGATAACCGTGAATCAGCCATCTGCCCCGTCCGCACCACGGCGTCGAAACCTTCTTCCACCACGTCAACAATGCGATCGGTGAAATCCAGATCCAGTTCAATGTCGGGATAACGGCGCATAAACTCGCCCAGCACCGGCAACAGCAGGGTGCTGACCTGCGGCAGACTCAGCCGCAGCCTGCCGCGCGGACATTCCGCCAGTTGCGACAGCTCACTTTCTGCCGCTTCGAGCTCCGCCACAATGCGCCGGCAACGCTCGAGAAACAGCGAACCTTCCGCCGTCAGCGTGACGCTGCGGGTACTGCGGTGAAACAGCCGCACATTCAGTTTGGTTTCCATCCGCGAAATGCTTTTCCCCACCGCCGACGCGGAAATCCCTAAGATACGCCCGGCGGCGACAAAGCTGCGGGTTTCCGCCACATGCACAAACGTATTCAGGCTGCTAAGACTTTCCACCCTCACCTCCGATTGCGGACATCAGCGTCCGCATACTCTGGAAATCTACCCTACTTTTTCCGCAACAGGGAGTTCTCTATCGTGATTTAACTTTTTCAGAAACTGAGAGACGCCATGAATACTGCTGTACAAAAATCCCCGCTGCCGCTTTCGGCTTTACTGGCGATGGCGCTGACTGGCTTTATCGCCATCATGACCGAAACCCTGCCCGCCGGATTACTGCCGCAAATCGCCGCCGGTCTGAATGTTTCGCAGGCCATGGCCGGACAGTTAATCACGCTGTATGCCGCCGGTTCGCTGATGGCGGTGATCCCGCTTGCGGCGCTGACCCGGAGCTGGAACCGCCGCACGGCGTTATTGACCGCCATCGTCGGCTTTCTGGTTTTCAACACCCTCACCACTTTTTCCACGCATTACATCCTGACGCTTGTTGCCCGCTGGATGGCCGGAGCAGCGGCCGGGCTGGCCTGGGGTTTGCTGGCAGGCTATGCGCGGCGGATGGTGCCGGTGGAGCAGCAAGGGCGGGCATTGTCAGTAGCGATGGTCGGCACACCGCTGGCGCTGTCCGTGGGTGTCCCGCTCGGCACCTGGATGGGTTCTCTGCTCGGCTGGCGGATGGCGTTCGGCGTGATGTCAGCACTCACGCTGTTTCTGGTGGTCTGGGTTATCAAAAAAGTACCGGACTATCCCGGACAGGCCGCCAGTCAGCGCCAGTCGTTGCTTCATGTGGTGATGATGCCTGGCGTGCGCAGTATTTTGCTGGTGATCCTGCTGTGGATGCTGACGCACAATCTGCTCTACACCTACATTGTGCCGTTCCTGCACTTATCCGGTCTTAGCGCACGGGCAGACCAGATATTACTGGTCTTCGGCATTGGGGCGCTGGCAGGCATTGGTATCACCGGCCTGCTGGTTGACCGGCGCTTACGCCAGACTCTGCTGTTCAGCCTTCTGCTGTTCGCACTGATTTCGCTGACGCTGGTGTTTTTCAGTCAGACTCCCGTGATGGTGGTTTTATGCGTGGCGCTGTGGGGACTGACGTTCGGCGGCGCGGCGACCTTACTGCAAACGGCTATCGCAGATGCCACCGGTGAACACGCCGATATGGCGCAGTCGATGGTGGTCGTGGCGTGGAATCTCGCGATTGCGGGCGGCGGCTTAACCGGAGGGATTTTGCTGGAAACCGCCGGTGTTAAAACTTTTCCGCAGACAATGCTGATTCTGCTGGCGGCAGGACTGATTATTGCCTGGCGCGCTAAAAAGCACGGCTTCATGCCCGGTGCCCGCCATGACAAAACTGCACAAAATCTTAGTGAGCAGGAACAGGATCAAAGTTTAGAAACGGCTGGAAAGGTATAATTTCCTAAACCTTTCCGGAACCAGATGCCTGAATATCTGCCGGAAGCCACTTTTTCTGGCAGACTAAAAAACAGGCAAAACAGAAATAATGAGAACAATGGAAGCACGTAATAAAGCCGTTATACTTTTGTCAGTGATTCTCGCCGCAGCCCTGCTGCTAATCGCGTTCGAATGGCTGGCAGATCAGGCGGTGCCTGAACTGAAAGAGCAGGTTATTCACTATGTGGATGAACACATGGCGCACTAAAATGCCCTGATGGCAGGAGGAGTTATGGTAACGAAAAGGATGATGACCAAACACTGGAAAATGGTTGTAGTACTGCTGTGTATCTGTGGCGCATTGATGCTGTTGCGCTGGGCGGCGATGATCTGGGGGTAAAGTTTTGCAAATTTGCCCCATAACCACTGGTTAAATAATCAACAACCCGGCCGGCGGGCTTGAAACCTTCTGCTGCGCCAGCCAGAATATCCTTAGTGTTTTTTAAGAGCCTGCCGCCTGCTTATGAACAACCGCAAACCTCGTCGTCCGCACGGGCGATGGACCTATTACATTATGTACGAAGACATTCTGTGGCCCTGCCCGGTTCGCTGGGAGTGGGAAAATGGATACGGCGGCTGGCTGCCTTTTTATTACTCACCGACGCTGGAATTTGTCGCAGGCGATCCGGACAAAGCCACCAAAGTGGCGGGCAACAAGGCCCGCACGCTGCGTAAACCCGTCAGAATTCACGCATACGAATACTGATTGCTTCTCTTCTGCAAAGCCTTACTCGCTTTCGATCAGTCCGCTGGCACGTAACACCCGCCGCTTCACGGCCTCCGGCAATACCGCATTCACGCCTCCGGCACATCCCAGACTGAACCAGTGACGCGCACGTGTAATGCCGGTGTAGATCAGCTCGCGGGTTAAAATCGGGCTCAGATTTTCCGGCAGAAGCAACGCGGTGTGGGTGAATTCCGATCCCTGCGATTTATGCACTGTCATAGCAAACACCGTTTCCACCGCCTGCAAACGCCCCGGCATGACCCAGCGGATATCCTGCGTACCGTCTCCGGCCAAAAACGCCACCCGCAGCACCGGCACGACAGAACCGTCTGCCAGCCGTTGCGGAATTTCCAGCGTGATGCCGATGTCGCCATTCATCAGGCGCTGGCTGTAATCGTTACGGGTCACCAGCACCGGACGTCCCGGATACCAGCCGATCGAAGCTTTGAGCAATCCTTCTTTATACAAAATTTCAGCGATGCGCTTATTAAGTCCTTCCACGCCCCAGCGCCCGCCACGTAAGGCACACAGCAACTGGAACTGACTGTAGGCCAGCAGCACTTTGGTCGCCCAGCGGTTGAAGGCTTCCGGCGGTTCGTTGTCCGCAGGCCGCTCCCTGATCATCACATTAAGATAGTGCTGATAACCGACCGGCGGCTCGGTGCCTTCGCGTTTTGCCGCCGCAGGAAACAGTGCTGCGCTGCCCTTAACCACCCAGTTGCGCAGTTCGCTGTCATCGTCAGCGCTTAACGTCAGTTGTGCGAGATCGGCATATCCGTGTTTCCAGACCTGTTTCAGCGCGCTAACGTCCCCGTCATTGACCGCTTCCGCCAGCTGGCCGATGCCGCTCTGTGCATCAAAACGGTAACTGTGGCGCAGCATGACGACCGCCTGATCCATCGCTGTGCCTTGCGGATCCACCAGCGTATCCGGGATCTGCTCACCGGTCGCACTTTGCAGCCAGTCGCGGGTTTGCGGCAGATAATGTCCGCCCGCCGCACGCTGACATAATTCACTCAGCAATGCGCCCGCTTCTACCGACGCCAGCTGATCTTTATCACCGAGCAGGATCAGGCGCGCATGATCTGGCAACGCCGCCAGCAGCGCCGCCATCATTTCCAGATCAACCATCGATGCTTCGTCTACCACCAGCACATCCAGCATCAGCGGATTTCCCGGATGATGGCGGAAATGGCGGGTATCCGGGCGGCTGCCCAGCAAGCGGTGCAGCGTGACCACTTCCGTATTAATACTCTCACGCACATCATTGGCGTTACCGAGCCCGCTGAGATCCAGCTTAGAGACCGCACCGGCAATCGACTCATTCAGACGCGCCGCCGCCTTACCGGTTGGTGCGGCAAGGCGGATACGCAGCGGCTGGCCGGTATCCTCCAGCGCCAGTGTTTGCAACAGCGCCAGCAGACGCACCACCGTCGTGGTTTTCCCGGTGCCCGGTCCGCCGGTAATGATGCTGAACGCGTTGACCGCCGCCAGCGCACAGGCCAGTTTCTGCCAGTTAACGGTGGCAGAATTCACCGCCGGGAATAATGCCGTCAGGGGTGCCTGTAAAGTTTGCGCCGGTAATGTGTGCAGCGCACTGCGGGTCAGACGCTGTTCTATCGCTGCGCGCACATTCTGTTCGTACTGCCAGTAACGGCGCAGATACAGGCGCTGCCCGCTCAGCACCAGCGGAGAATTCCCCTCACCGTGCCCGACCAGTGTCGGGTGCGCCAACGCCGCCAGCCATTCCTGCAAACTCAGGTCGTCCAGCACTGCCGCAGGGCGGATCACCGCGCCGTCAGCGTGATCGCCTTCCGGTGGCAGCGAGAGTGAAAATGCGCTGTCGTCGAGCGTGGCCTGCAAATCCAGACACACATGCCCGCGCCCCAGCTGATAACTGGTCAGTGCGGTCGCCAGCAATAACAACGGATGCGCCTCCGGTGCTTCTTTTGCCAGAAACGTCACCAGTGCGCGATCCAGTTCCCGCAGCCAGCCACATTCCACCCAGCTCGCCAGCAGTTGCGCAAGCGCTTCACGGCTGTTGATTTTCATGCGTGTTCCTCCCTGCCGCTGAACAGAGCGTCGAGTTGTTCCATTAAGGCTTTATCCGGTCGCTGAACGCAGACGCCGTTACCCGGCGCGTGGCTGCCGCGCAGGAATAAATAGACTGCGCCGCCGATATGCCGGTCGTAATCGTAATCCGGTATGCGGGATTTCAGCAGGCGATGCAGCGCAAACAGATACAGTGAGAACTGCAAGTCATAGCGGTGATCGCGCATGGACTGCGTCATATTTTCCTGGTCATAGCCGCTGGCGTCATCACCGAGCCAGTTGGATTTGTAATCCAGCACGTAATAACGCCCGTCATGTTCGAACACCAGATCGATAAAGCCTTTCAGCATACCGTTGAGGTCTTCCGCCAGTAACGGCGCACGCTCCGCGCCGTCGAGCGTATATTGCTGAACCAGCGTGTCGAGACGTCGTGTCGGCACCTTTGTCAGCGAGAACCAGAACTCCATTTCAACCTGATACGGCGGCAGTTTTGCCAGGGTAAACGTATTGCCTCCCGGCAGCGGTAAAGGCTGCGTCAGCATCGCGGTCAGCCAGCCAGTCAGCGGCACAATCCACTTTTCCCAGCCACGCGTATTGCAACGCCGCGCAACCTGATCGGCAATCCTTTCCGGGTCTGCCGCCAGCGCCGCAAACCCTTCGTCACCCGCCCATTCCAGCAAACCGTGCAGGAAATTACCCGGTGCAGGGCCGCGCGGGAAGGCATACAAATTCTCGCCGGTCATAGGCTGCGACAGTTCATGCAACGGATCCTTCACTGGCTCTTTCGCGCTGTTTTGCGTTTTCTGATCTTCCAGATAACTGTCCTGCGCGGCGCTTTCGATTTCTCTCTGCGGCTCGCGGTTCAGGGTCTCCGGCATGATATACGTGCCTGCCGGCGCAATTTGCAGACCGGAGAAACTCGACACCCACCAGCGCGGCCCTTTATGCAGACGCAGCGGCGGACGCGGCCCGAGTTCCGGCAATGTCTGCTGGCTGCGATACACCGCGCCGTCAGATACCGGCAACGGCCACGCGCGAATATGCGCCGTTTCCAGTGCCTGCAAACTGGCAGGAAGCGCCTCTGCATCCATCGTCTCGCCGCCGTTAAAAAGGTCACTGAAAAATAAATAACCGGGTGCGCTCTTTTCAAACTCTTTCAGCGGGGCCATGCCCAGCCACAGCGCGTAACGCGAACGGGTCAGCGCCACGTAAAACTTACGCAGGTCTTCTCCCAGACGCTCGCGGTCAGCCAGCACCAGTTGCTCATCGGATGCACTCAGTGCCACTTCCAGCTCACCTTCCGGCGTATGCCATTTCAGCGGTGAATCCTGCTTTTTCACGGCGCGGAATGCACAGGCAAAGGGCAGGAATACCAGCGGATATTCCAGACCTTTGGATTTATGCACGGTAACCACTTTCACCAGATCCGCATCGCTTTCGAGACGCAGTTTGCGGGCATCGCCGCCCTGATGTTCGTCCTGACATTGCTCCGCCAGATAACGGATCAGCGCATGTTCACCGTCGAGCTGCACGCTGGCCTGTTGCAGCAGTTCAGAAAGATGCAGCAGATCAGTCAGCGCGCGTTCGTCACCGCGCCCGAGCAGACGGCGAGGCACGTCGAATTCCCACATCAGTCGGCGCAGCATCGGCAGAATGCCCTGTTTGCGCCAGCAGGTTCGCAATGCCTGAAACTGCTGAACGTAGCGTTCCCACTCGTTTTCATCCTGATTCAGCCGGTCCAGCGCTTCCCAGCTCAGGTTCAGCGAAGGCGTTCCGAGAGCCGCGCGCAGCAGACGGTCGTTTTCCGGCGCGGCACAGGCCGCCAGCCAGTACTGTAATTCGCCTGCCTGCGCACTTTCAAAAATCGATTCTTTGTCAGAAAGATACACGCTGCGCACGCCACTTTTCGACAGCGCGAGGCGTATCGCCGCCGCTTCACGGCCGGTATTCACCAGCACCGCGATATCCCCCGGCATCACCGGTTTTAATATTTCACCAGGCTGACCGAAACCGGCGGAACCCTGCTGGCCAAGGCGCAGCAACTGGACGATTTTCGCCGCACAGCCTTCTGCCATCAGCTGAACGTATTGCGTTTTAGGCAGCGTTTCCGTCTGATTTTCGGGATACCACAATGTCAGCGCAGTGGCTTCGGCATCGTCAATGACCAGCGTGTCGGCTCGTCCTTTGGCTGCTACCGGCAGGAACGGCACCTGATTTTCATCACCCTGACGGAAAAGGAAAGCGCCCTCGCCGGCGCGGCGGTTTTCGGCTAATTCGAACACTTCATTAACTGCCGCTACCATGGCGCGGGTGGAACGGAAGTTGGTCGCCAGCGTGTAGTGGCGGCCGCCGGTATCACGACGGGCGCGCAGGTAGGTATAAATGTCCGCACCACGGAAGGCGTAAATCGCCTGTTTCGGATCGCCGATCAGGATCAGTCCCTGCTCCGGCACGTTTTCTGCCACACGGTAGACGGTATCAAAAATGCGGTATTGCAGCGGATCGGTGTCCTGGAATTCGTCGATCATCGCCACAGGAAATTGCGTGCGAATGATCTCCGCCAGCCGTGCGCCGTTGTCGCTGCGCAGGGCTGAATCCAGACGGGTCAGTAAATCGTTGAAGCCCATTTGCGCCCGTTTCTGCTGCTCGAGGTCAAAACGATTTTTTATCCAGCGGCAGGCATGTTGCAGCAAACCGCTGCGCGCATCCGGCAAACTTTCAAGGCGGGATTTCAGGGTTTCCATCGCGGTCAGCGCGGGATGCGCAGGCGGTTCGCCCTGCTTCCAGCATTCCGCCAAACCTTCCGGTGTCAGACGCGTCCAGCCGGTTTTCAGATCCGGTATCACTTCATCGGACGTCGCCCAGGTGTACAGCTTTTCCAGCCACGGATTGAAAAATCGCGCCTGAATTTTTTTGCCATCGACCACTTTCGCCGCCACTGCGCCTTCCAGCAGGGTGCGAAGTTCCTGCGTCCATTGCGGCCAGTCTTGTTTCAGCGCGGCCAGTTCAGCCGCTTTCTGGTTGTTCACCGTTGCGACCACGTCGGCTGGCGTCTGTTCTGAGCCTAACTCTTCAGCGTATTCCAGCAACGGCATCACGCTGCGGTGTAAATCTTCCGGCGCACGCCACCAGCCACGCAGCGTACGGATTTCCTGCTCACTCAGCGGAAAATAGAAACTGCGCCAGTAATCGCGCACCACGTTCATCAGCAGTTCGGTCTGATCGGTTTCCAGCGTCTGGGTAAACAGGCTGTCGCTGTCGAACGCGTGCTCGCCGAGCATACGGTTACACCAGCCGTGAATGGTGGAAACGGCGGATTCATCCATCCATTCCGCCGCCAGTTGCAGCTTACGGGCACAACCCGGCCATTGCTCCGGTGAATATTCCTCGCGCAAATTTTGCAAAAATTCGTCGCTGTCTTTTTCCGCTTCAGGATTACCTAAAAAATATCCCGCCGCTTGCGACAGGCGCGCACGGATACGGTCACGCAGCTCTTTGGTCGCCGCATCGGTGAAGGTCACCACCAGAATTTCCGGCGGCGTCAGCGGACGACTGAAAGCATTATCCCCGCCGTGCCCGAGCACCAGCCGCACATACAGCGCGGCGATGGTAAAGGTTTTGCCGGTACCGGCGCTGGCTTCAATCAGGCGGCTGCCTGTCAGCGGAAAACTCAGCACGTTCAGGGTGGATGGCAACGTCTGCTCCGTCATTCCTTCGCTCCTTTTTTGCTGCGTGCCAGATGATTTATCAGCGGTGCCAGCAGGGTATCGGCGAGACGGGCAAATTCACCGTCCGACCAGAGTGCGGCGAAATCCGGCCACGCGCGGGCCAGATAGGCGTTACTGTCACGCTCACCAAATTTCATGTTCGCCGGGTCATGATTTTCATAATTGTCGCGGGCGGCAAACCAGGCATCGCTGTCGGGTGCGCTGTGCTCCGTGCCCTCTTTTTTCAGCCAGACAAACCCGGTTTTCACTGCCAGCGGCAACGGACGCAGCTGACCCGCTTTCCACGTTTCAATCAGCGTTTCCCATAAATTGCGCGCCTGTTCAATATCCAGCGGCGGCAATTCAGCCGTGCCGTTTTTACTGACAATCACGGTGTGCATCGGCTTTCCGTCGAGATGCCCCGCGATATGCGCGACCCAGTAAGGCAGCAGCCGGTCGAAGCGGTAACTGCGCTCCTTCGTCATGATGCCGATACTTTCCAGCACCACGCGCGCGCGGCCGCCCGCCGCATTTGCCCGCAGTTCACTCAGCCAGTCGGAGAACATCACGCCGCCGGTGTCATCTTCCAGCGCCTCATTTGCCAGCGGTTGCGGCCAGTTATCGAGCACCTGCTGATAACTGGCAAACAAGGTGTCCATCGGCTCGGCCAGATCTTCACTCAGCACCGCAGCAAATTCCCCCGGTGCCAGCTCGCCGCGCCGCTCAATGCGTTCGAGTTGCTGACGTAAAACGTCCTGACGCGAAATACCCGCTTCCAGCGCCCATTTCTGCGCGCGGATCAGTTCGTCCTGCAAGCGCCAGTTTTCCAGCGCATTAATGTCGAACGGCTCCTGATCTTCACTGCCGGGATCTTCCAGTTCGAAATAGATATTCAGCCGCTGACGGAAGAAACTGCGCACCGGATCCGACAGAAAATCCGACAACTGACGCAGCGTCAGCGCACCTTCCTGTTCCACCGGTTGCAGCGGTTGTGCGGCCACGGACGCAGCTTCCGCTTCCAGTCCGGCACGCCATTCGTGGGCATAGCTGAACAACGAACTTTCCTGACTGAAATAGTCGCGGTTGAACGGTTGCAGGCGATGCTCTACGGTCAGCGCATGCAGCAAATCTTCGCCGTTTTCGGCTTTCCAGCCTGCCGCCAGATGATCACGCAACTGCGCCACCAGCACGGACGGCGGGCGTTCGGTGTTGTCATGAATGCTGCGGCCTACCCAGCTGATATGTAAGCGTTCACGCGCTGAAAGCAGCGCTTCGAGGAACAGATAGCGGTCATCTTCACGACGCGAACGGTCGCCGGGGCGGTAATCGCGCCCCATCAGATCGAAATCCATCGGCACGCGGTTACGCGGATAATCACCGTCGTTCATCCCCAGCAGATAGACGTGGCGGAAAGGAATGGCACGCATTGGCATCAGCGTGGCGAAGGTCACCGCGCCGCCGAAAAACGGTTGTGTCAGGCCGGACTGGTCAAACTGCGCCAGCCAGTGATCGCGCACCACCGACAGCGGCAGTTCGGCCTGCAGATCGACGCTCTCGCAGGCTTCCAGCCAGGTTTCCAGTTCACCGTGCAGACGCACTAAAATAAAGCCGTCTTCTCCGTCATCTTCGGCAAAGTATTGAGAAAGAATAGTACGCAGGCGCTCGCCCCATACCTGCGGTGCGGCAGGCTCCCGCAACTGACGCCAGGTGTCATCAAGGCAGTTCAGCAGATGCGACAGCGGACCGATCAGCGCCGCATCCAGTCCGCCGATTTCATCCAGCGGCTCGATGTTTTCCCAGGCTTCGCCACTGCCTACCGCGTAACCCAGCAGCATACGTTGCAGGCCAAAGAACCAGCTGTTCTGTTCCGGCGATAACGGCAGTTCAAGGCTCTGACGCTGTTCCGCATGCAGCCCCCAGCGCACATTGGCGGCGCGGATCCAGCGGTGCAGCAGCGGCAGTTGTTCTTCCTCAATGCCGAAACGCTGACGCACAGACGGGACGTCGAGTAAATCCAGCAAATCGCTGACCGCAAAACGCGACTGCGGCAGTTCCAGCAGGCTTTCCAGCGCACCGAGTAACGAGTTGTTCTGGCGCGGTCCCTGATCGGCAACGGTGAACGGGATGTAGCGCGGATCGCTGCGCTCCGTCAGGCCGAATACCGCCTGAATGTGCGGTGCATAGCCGTTAATATCCGGCACCATCACGATGATATCGCGGGCTTTCAGCGTCGGATCTGCCGCCAGCGCCGCCAGCAGACGGTCGTGCAGCACTTCCACTTCACGCTGGGCGCTGTGGGTAATATAAAAACGCAGGGAATCGTCATGCTGAACATCTGCCGGAGGCCATTCATCGATCGTTTCAGCCAGCGGGCGCAGCTGCAAAATATCTTCCTGCAGCTGATGCAACAGGGTATCGGTACCGTTCGACGTAAAGAGATCGATGCGCGGGATCACCGGCGCCAGCTGCGAGGCATAGGATTCGTGGTTGTCATATTCATTGAGCAGACCGATATAGTCGCGCCCCTGCTTGCCCCACGCCGCCAGCAGCGGATGGGCATGCTGATGGAGTTCATCTTCGGCAATCACCTGCGGCATGCCGGGCTTACGCAACTGGCGCTTACGTTCCGCACGCAGCAGATCTTTATCGGCGATGATATCGCTCCAGTCGTGCTCACACGGGTTATGCACGCACATAAAGATGTGTGTCCAGCGGCCCAGCACTGCCAGCACTTCAAGAGATTGTTGCGGTAACGAGGAGATGCCAAACACCACCAGCCGCGCGGGTAAACCGGCCGGACGCTGGTCTTCAGGAAGGGTCTGCGCATGTTGCAGGAAACGCTGATGCAGCGCCGCACGGCTGGTGTTGCGCTCGTTTTCAGGCACATCCGCCAGCAGCGCACGCCACAGTTGCGGCTGCCACAGCAGGTTTTCCGGCAACGGATCGCTGCCTGTGCGGCTGGTGCGCAGGACGTCCAGCCCGTTGCCCCAGTCTTCCAGCCAGTCAGCGCGGTAAACCTGATACTGGTCGAATAAATCCGCCAGACGTTGTGAAAGCTGATGCAGCTTGCGCATATCGCCGTCATCTTTTAAGAAACGGGCCAGCGGCGCAAACACCGGTTCGGCAAGAAGTTCTGGCAACAGGCGGATCAGACGCCAGGTCAGCAGCGGACGGTCGAACGGCGACGATTCCGGCACCTGTTCTTTGCCGAGCACCGCACGGTATACCTGCCAGAAAAAGCGCGCCGGTAGTTTGATATCCAGCGCCGCCGCAATGCCGCAACCGCCTTCTGCCACATCGCGCGCCAGCGCCAGTTTCAGCCACTGATTAATGCCGTTGCTCTGCACCAGAATCACTTCGTTTTCCAGCGGTGAAAGCGGATGCGCCGCCATCCACGAGACCAGCACGTCCCTCAGTGCTTCTGAGTGATTTCCGTGTAATACCATCAAACCTGAATTCACGCCCGCATCCCTTGTTATCGCCTGTCAGGGTTGAGATTTTGCGTTGATTTGGAAAGGATTGAAAGGACAGAAAAGAAAAGAGGCAGGGCCAGAAGACATCCTCATCCCGCCGGAGAGTTAACTTTGTTTTTCGGTTATCAGATCTTTTTATTCAATCGTTTAATTAAGCATTTCCATAAAATACTAAGAATACTAATGATTTTCTATTTATCTGAAATAAAAATCCGCGTTTTAGAAATATTAAGAAATGAGGTTTTGTGTAATGAAACGTAAACTGATATAAAGACGGCGTCAGGCCTTTGACGCATAACTAAAACTAATTGATTCGTAAATAAGGACATTTACAATGAATATTAAAGCCACCTGCTGGGCTATCGTTCTGGCAACCTTTCCGGTGCATGCCGCTTTGCTCAGTCCGGCAGACAGGGACAATATTGAGCAACAACAAAGAGATCGCCTGCAACAACAGCAAATGCAGCGTGATGAGCTGGAAAGAAGCCAGACGCTCTCTTTACCCGCCCCCGCCCCGGTTAACGCTGACGAAAAACCGTGCTTTACTATTTCCACCATAAATATTACTCAAGCCAATCATTTATCTTCCAGCACTCAAGACAAGTTAACGAAACCTTTAATTGGAAAGTGTTTAGGCATTAAGAGAATTACCCAACTCGTGCAGGAAATATCTGATGCCTATATCGAACGCGGGTATATCACCAGCCGTGCTTTTCTTCCCGAGCAGGATCTCTCACGGGGAGAGCTGAATATTACCGTGATGGAAGGCAAGCTTCAGGATATTCAATTAGATAAACACAACGACCGTATTTTGGTGATGGCTTTCCCTGGCCTTAAAGGCAAAATCCTCAATCTGCGCGATATCGAACAGGGCATGGAACAGATTAACCGGTTGCGCCAGACACCGGTCCAGATAGAGATCCTTCCGGCTGAACAACCCGGTTACTCCATTGTGAATTTAACCGCCACGCCGGAGTTTCCACTCAGCCTGGGTGTGGGATTCGATAACAGCGGGCAAAAAAGCACCGGCACCGGCCAGATGAACGGCTCGCTGATCGCCAGTAATGTGCTCGGACTGGCAGATCAGTGGTTTGTCAGCGGCGCGAAAAGCAGCGATTTCTCCAGCAGCCACGACGCCCGCAGCGTGCAGGCTGGCATGAGCGTGCCTTATGGCTACTGGCTGATGAATTACAGTTACAGCTACAGCGATTATCTCAGCACGGTGAATTCTCAGGGCTTCGGCTGGCGGTCAACCGGCGATTCCCAAACCCATCGTCTCAATCTTTCCCGCGTCGTATTTCGAAACAGCGATATCAAAACCGGCGTATCTGTCGGGATCAGCAACAATATGGCGCGTAACTATCTCAATGATGCTCCGCTGGCCAGCAGCAGCCGCAAGCTCAGCAATGTCAGCGTGGGCATCAACCATAGCCAGAAACTGTGGGGCGGATTGTCCACGCTGAACCCGACATTCAGCCGCGGCGTGCCCTGGTTAGGCGCGGAAGACGATCAGCATAAACCGGACGATGCGCCCAAAGCAGAGTTCTCCAAATGGTCACTGTCCGGCAGTTACTACAAGCCGGTCAGCCAGAAAGTCACCTTCCTTTCCAGCGTTTACGGTCAGTGGACCGGCGACCGTCTTTACGGCAACGAACGCCTGACTATTGGCGGCGAAAGCTCGGTGCGTGGCTTCAAAGAGCAATACCTTTCCGGTGATAACGGCGGTTACTGGCGCAACGAACTCAACACGGCGCTGTTCAGTATGCCTTTGCTGGGCGCAGTCAGCGCGGTGGCCGCTGTGGATGGCGGATATCTGCATCATGACAATCACGACGTTAACGCGGCAGGCACGCTGTGGGGCGGCGCGGTAGGACTCAGCAGCAGCGCCGGTCATCTCTCCAGCCAGTTTACCGTCGGCTGGCCCCTGCGTTACCCCGGCGACTTAGCGCCTGACCGCGTCACGGTGTATTACCACCTGAATGTCGTGCTGTAATTTCTGATAAGGATATCGAAAATGGAAAAGAATACGTTACCGCCGGTCGCTGTCTGGCGTCGTCTGATGAGTTACATCCTGATGACCTTTCTCGCCATTCAGCCGGTGATGCCTGCCGTGGCGGCAGGTGTGCAGGTGGCAAACGGCGCAACGCAGGTCGATCAGGCCGGAAACGGCGTGCCGGTGGTTAACATCGCGACACCGAATCAGGCGGGCGTATCCCATAACCAGTATCAGAATTTCAACGTCGGCACCGAAGGCTTAATCCTCAATAACGGCACAGACCGGCTGACCCAAAGCCAGCTCGGCGGCCTGATCCAGAACAACCCTAATCTGAAGGCCGGGCAGGAAGCCAAAGCCATCATTAACGAAGTCACGTCGGCAAACCGTTCACAACTCAACGGGTATATGGAAGTGGCGGGGAAAGGCGCCAGCGTGATGGTTGCCAACCCTTACGGCATCACCTGTAACGGCTGCGGATTTATCAATACGCCGAATGCCACCCTGACCACCGGTAAACCGGTACTGGGTGCTGACGGCAAACTGCAATCCCTGGAAGTCACGCAAGGCGCGATCACCGTTGAAGGCAAAGGGCTGGACGCCAGCCAGAGTGGCTATTTCTCTCTGATTTCCCGCGCAACAGAAATCAATGCGCAACTTAATGCGCAGGATCTGACCGTGATCGCAGGAGCCAACCGCGTTGACGCCAGCGGCAAGGTCACGCCGTTAGCGGGCAAAGGCGACACCCCTCGCGTTGCCATCGACACCGGCGCGCTGGGCGGCATGTATGCCAACCGCATTAAACTGGTTTCAAGCGATAAAGGCGTCGGCGTCAATCTCAGCAATATCAATGCGCGTCAGGGCGATATGCAGCTTGATGCCAATGGCAGGCTGACACTCAGCAACAGCGCGACGGCAGGTTCGCTCGCTGCCAATGCGCAGGACATTCAGCTCAGCGGCAAGCATCAGGCGCAGTCCCTCGCGATGAACAGCCAGGGCGAAATGCAGCTGCAAAACGCCACCATCACCAGCAACGAGAATCTCACCCTGACCAGCAGTGGTCAGTTGCAGGCAAGTGGCAGCCAGATAACCTCTGGTCAAACGGTGAAAATGCAAAGCGCCCGGTTAACGGCGGATAACAGCACACATATCGATGCGCAGCGTGATGTGGAGCTGACCAGCAGCGGCGACCTTGCCTTGCAGGGTAACCTGACTGCCGGGCAGGATGTCCGGCTCACGGGTAATAAGCTGAGTAATCAGGGAAATATTACCGCCAGCCGCAACACCGTTGTTCACGCCGCCACGCTGGAAAATAACGGAAAACTTCAGTCTCAGGGCGATTTCACTCTGGACTTGAGCACCCTGAATAATTCCGGAGACTTGCTGTCAGGCGGGTCACTGGCGATGAGCACACAAACCGCCACCCTCAGCGGCACGGTCAGCGCAGGAAAGGATCTGACGTTTACCGGTTCGTCCCTGAACCTGGACGCTGACGGGCAGTTGCTTGCCGGACATGATCTGGGGGTGACGTTCAGTCAGTTTTCTCTGGCCGGTACCGCCAAAGGAAACAATCTGGTCTCCCTTCAGGGCGATCGTTTTACCGGTTCACAGAACAGTTCACTGACCAGCGACGGCGGGTTGTCGCTTCATCTGTCCGATGCACAAATTGACGGCCAGCTGGCCTCACTCGGTACGCTGACACTCAACGCAGACCGGCTGGTGACCGGCACGCAGGCGCAATTGCAGTCGCAACAGGACATGACCTTAACGCTGAAAGAATCGGCTGATTTGCAGGGGACCCAGGTCGCCGGGGACAATCTGGCGGTTCAGGCCGTTACGCTTAATCATAAGGGACAAACGGCGGCACAACATGTCAGCCTGCGCGCGGACAACCTGAGTAACGGCGGCAACGTGTCGGCTGAGACGTTGCGTCTGAGCACGGATTCACTCATCAACAGCGGGATCCTTCAGGGCAACAGCGCCATGCAACTGGATGTCGCCTCGCTGAATAACCTGAGCAGCGGCCAGATTGTCACCGGTGGCGCGCTCGATCTTACTCTGCCACAACTCAATAATGCCGGTTTGCTGCTGGCGGACAGCTTTTCCCTGACCTCAGATTCACTTAATAACACCGGCACAATTCAGGGCTCTTCCCTGCTGGATATCCATGCCGACACGCTCGGCAATGCGGCGTCGGGTCGTCTGCTGAGCGGCGCAGATCTGAGGCTCAGCGCGACACAACTGGGCAACGCCGGCATCATTCAGGGTGAAAACGCCCGTCTCTTCGCCACAGATTTTACCAACAGTGGCAGCGTGCTGGGGCAGCAATCACTTGAGGCCACGGTCAGCCATCAGCTTGATAATACCGGCAAACTGATGAGCCATGGCGCGATGCAAATCAGCGCAGAAACGCTGGAAAACAGCGGTTCCCTGCTCAGTGAAGGCAACCTCGCGCTGAACGGTAACCGGCTGACCAACAGCGGCACCGTGCAGGCCAGCCAGCTCAATATCCAGCAGACGCAGGTGGATAACCGTGGTGCGCTGACTGGTCTTAATACGCTGGCGATGACGTTGTTGCAGGATCTCAGTAACAGTCAGCAAGGCGCATTGCTCTCTCAGGGCGACCTGTCGGTTTCCGCACAATCCGTCGTCAATGACGGTATCTGGCAGGGGCAGAATATTTTTCTCAGCGGGCAGCAGCTCACCAACAACGGCACGATTCAAAGCGCCGATGCGCTGACTCTCACGCTCACGCAGAACTTCATCAGTGGTAAAAACAGCAAACTGACTGCCAGCGGAACGGCGGCACTTCAGGCACTGGCGCTGACCAATCAGGGGCAGTGGATCGCCAAAAACCTGAGTATCTCCGGTAATACGCTGAATAATGAAGGCGAAATATCTGGTGTGGACGGACTAGCTCTCACGCTGCAAAACGCACTGACTCAGCAATCCTCCGGCAAACTGCAAAGTAACGGCAGCACAGAGCTCACCGCCAGCCACCTTGATAACGCAGGGCAACTGCAAACCCGCGCGCTGACACTGAATACTGCCCGTCTCAATAACAGTGGCACCCTGCAGGCGCGGGAATCAATGGATCTGACCCTGACCGGCGATGCACAAAACCATGACGGTGGTGTGATCCTCAGCGACGGCACGCTGAATCTTAATGCCGCGACGTTTAACAACGACGGCATCGCGCAGGGCACGACGCGCGCCACCTTTGAGCTGTCGCAGGGCATCAGTAATCAGGGTCGTTTGTTGTCCGGCGGCCAGTTAAGCCTTGATGCCCCTGACTTCCTCAACACCGGCTGGCTGCAAAGTGACAGCCTTAGCCTGAATATCACAAATACGCTGACCAACAGCGGCACGCTGATTGCCCAAAATCAGGCCACGCTCGGCGGGAATGCGCTGGAAAACAGCGGAACGGTTCAGGCAGGTGCGCTGACGCTTGATCAGGCCAGCGTGAATAACACCGGTACGTTGTTTGCCGCGCAAATGCTCAACCTGACGACACAGACGCTCGCCAACGCCAGCACTGCGAAAATTTTCAGTGCAGGCGATATCACGCTGAACAGCCGCACGCTGGCGCAAAACGGCCAGATTGTGGCGCTGGGGAATGTCACGCTGACGTTGCTGGAAGCATTAACCCAAAACGGCACAGTGGCGGCGGGAAAGGCATTAAACGTCGGCACGTCAGGTGATTTCATTCAAAACGGCACGATGCAGGGGCAAAGCCTCTTACTGACCAGCGGGGCTAACTTCAGCAATCAGGGAACCCTGACGGGCGGTGACGGCACCTTCAGCATCCGTGCAGGAAACATCCGGCAGAATGCCAGCGGCAGCCTGCAATCTGGCGGTGATGTCAGCCTTGAAAGCCGCGCAGATATCGCCAACAGCGGGTTTATCGGCACCGCCGGGAACCTGCTTCTGAGCGCCACCGGCACACTGACCAACAGCGCCCTGCTCTATTCCGCGCTCGACATGACACTTTTGGCTGACCGGATCAGTAATATTCAGGGCGACATTCTGGCAGGAAACAACCTGTGGATGATGAAAGATGCCGCAGGGAATGCCAGCAGTGAAACGGTCAACAGCTCCGGGACCATCGAAACAACCCATGGCGATATCTCGATTTACACCGGCCATCTGCTCAATGAACGCAACGGACTGAGTTTCTCCCATGACACTCATCAGTATGTCCCGGCGGGTCAGGCCTATATTGACGTTTCACTGAAAGACATTGATCCCGCTTTACTGACCTACGATAAAGAAACCCTTTGCGGTGGCGGCGTCAACGACCACTGTACGACCCGCTATTTTGTACTGATCAGCCCGCAACTAGAGGATAAAAAAGTCCTCATCAGCGATGAAACATGGACGGCAACGGCGGGAGGTAATGCGGCCAGGATTGCAGCAGGCCGTGATCTCACCGTGCAGGCCAGTACGCTGGACAATAATGCCAGCAGCCTGCTCTCGGGCGGTAACATGACGCTGTCGGGCGACCGGCTGAACAACAATTCTGTCGACACCGGCACCGTCTCGGCCTACCAGATTTATCATTACAACTGTGCAAAAGCCGCCGGTTGCCGTGAGTCTGTGAGCGCGACGGAATATGCCACTCAGAAGGCATCATCAACTACCGTTCGTTTTGACCTGACCGGCGCACCGGTTTATGAAACCAGCAGCGATGCCGCCGCTTACCGCGCGGTGATCCAGGCCGGTGGCAACCTGACCGCTACCTTTGCCAGCGATATCAGCAACACTTCATCCTCTGCCCATGCCGGCAGCATCAGCCATGAACTTTCTGCCCCTGCGCTGAATTCCCTCAGCGCACCGGCTGAATTCGCCGGTGCATCGTCGCAGGATCTGGCCAGCGCCTCACAGGAAGAGATCACCGCCCCGCAATGGCGTGACAGTATTGCCGATGCCCTGCAAACCCTGAACGGCGGCACGACGCTCAACAGCGGCGATTACCCGCTGCCCACCAGCAACAGCGGCTATTTCGTGGTGAGTACCGACCCGCAAAGTCCGTATCTCATTATCACCAACCCGAAACTGGACGGACTCGGACAACTGGATAACAGCCTGTTCAACGAAATCTATGCGATGCAGGGAATGAAAGCGCCGGTCGCGCCACGTGAAACCGGCCGCCAGTACACGGAAGAATCCTCGTTTATCGGCTCAGCCTATTTCCTCGACCGCCTGAATCTGCACCCTGATTACGACTACCGTTTCCTCGGGGATGCGGCATTCGATACCCGCTACGTCAGCAACGCGCTGATTAACACCACCGGCAGCCGCTACATCAACGGATTTGGCTCCGATCTGGCGCAGATGCAATATCTGATGGATAACGCTGCCCTCGCGCAACAGTCACTCGGTTTATCCTTTGGCGTGGCGCTGACCGCGGCACAAGTGGCCTCACTGGATAAAAGTATTTTGTGGTGGGAAAACAGCGTGGTGAACGGCCAGAATGTGCTGATCCCCAAACTGTACCTTTCCCCGAAAGACGTCGCACCGGCCACCGGCAGCGTGATCGCCGGTAACAACATTCAGCTGGCGGGCGGCACGGTCACCAACAGCGGTTCGACGATGCAGGCCAGCTCCGGTCTTTACGTTTCGGGTCAGAGCACTATTGATAACCTCGATGCCGGGCTGATGAAAGCGGGTGGCGATCTCAGCCTGTTCGCGCTCGGCGACATCAGTAACATCGGCTCGACCATCAGCGGTCAGAGCGTTTCGCTGGTCAGCTTCGACGGCAACCTGATCAACAAGACACTGACCAATCAGTGGAACGCTGCGGGTAAATCCGGCATCGATACCCTCGCCCTCTCAGACACCCAGACCGGCGATATGGCCTCGATCACGGCGGGCGATGCCCTGTCGATGTACGCCGGTAAAAATATCGATATCACCGGTGCACACCTCAGCGCTGGCAGCGATCTTGCCATGCAGGCGCTGGGCGATATCAATATCAGCGCCAACCAGACCCGAGAGCTTGACCAGCGCAGTTCACGCGGACAGAACACCCTGACGGAGAGTACCGACACGCAGGCCAGCAGCATTTCCGCCGGTGGCAGCCTCGCCATGCAGGCCGGTCATGACCTGAACATCAGCGCCAGTCAGATTGCCGCAGATGGCGATGCCACGCTCAAAGCCGGCAACGACATTAACCTGCAAACGCAGGAACAGAGCGCCCGCAGCAAAACCAGCAACAGCGAACAACGCCTCAGCCTGGTAGATAACACCACGCTTAACGCAGGTGGAGATTTAACGCTGGTGGCCGGTCGTGATCTTAATTCGCAGGCAGCCAGCATCAGTGCAGGCGACAACGCCACATTAGCGGCCGGACGTGACGTTAATCTGAACGCCGAAGCCATCAGCAGCTACAGCGAATCTCACGGCAAGAAAAAACAGCAGATCGATGAGCAAATCCGTCAGCAAGGCACCGGACTGACCAGCGGCGGCGACACCCGCATTCAGGCCGGTCAGGACGTGACCTTCAATGGCGCACAAGTCGATGCCACAGGCGATCTGGCTGTTACCGCCGGGCGTGACATCACCCTTAACAGCGTCACGGAAAGCGATTATTCCTTCTTCGAGCAGACGAAAACCTCGGGCGGTATTTTCTCAAAAACCACCACACACACCGTGCGCGAAGATTACGCGACTCACGAGAAAGGTACTCAGCTCGGTGGCGACAATGTTTCGATGATGGCCGGTCACGACCTGAACGTTAATGGTTCCAGCGTCATCGGCGACAGCAATGTCAGCCTGCTGGCGGGCAACGACATCAACGTTCTGGCGTCCACCGAAGAACAATCCGCCTACCGTCTGGATGAGAAGAAAAAAAGCGGCCTGTTCAGCGGCGGCGGACTGGGCTTCACCCTCGGTACCACCGAAACCCGCCACCGCGTCAACGAAGACGGCACCACACAAAGCCAGAGCGCAAGCTCGATTGGCAGCCTCGGCGGCGACGTCAGCCTGATGGCGGGCAACAACGTCCACGTCAGCGGCTCGGACGTGATCTCCACTCAGGACATGCTGATCAGCGGTAAAAGCGTGCAGATTGACCCCGGTCAGGACGCCCTGCACCGCAAAGAGACCTTCGAACAAAAAACCACCGGCCTGAACATCGCCCTGTCGGGTACCGCCGGTGCAGCCGCTAACAGCGGCTATACCGCCGCACAAAGTGCCAGTGATGACAGCAGCGGCCGGATGGCAGCACTTGATGGCATCAAAGCCGGACTGAACGGCTATCAGGCATATCAGGGTACCCAGCTCGACGGCAACAACAGCGGGGAAAATAGCTTTATCGGCATCTCGGCCTCCATCAGCCATCAGGAAAGCCGGTCCGAGCAAATAACCGATCAACGCGCTGCCACCGGTTCGTCGGTGATGGCTGGCGGCAGCGCCACGATCGAAGCACGCGAGGGTGACCTCAACGTTATCGGCAGCAAAATCAAAGCTGACGGTGATCTGAGCTTGTCCGCTGCCGACGACATCAATCTGCTGGCGGCAGATAACACCCAAAAAACTACCGGCAAAAACAGCAGCGCCGGCGGCGATATCGGCATCAGTTTCGGGGTCAGCGGTGAAAAAGCCGGGCTGAGCATTTTCGCCGACGTCAACGCTGCCGCAGGCAAAAACCACGGCGACGGCACCACCTGGACGAATTCCGAAATCGGCGCAGGCAACAACCTGAACATCAATGCCGGTAACGATCTGAGCATCAGGGGCGCACAGGTTTCCGGTGAGCAGATCACCGCTGAGATTGGCCGCAACCTGACGGTCGAAAGCCTGCAGGACACCGAACATTACGATTCGAAACAGCAGAGCGCCGCAGCGGGCGGCAGC